>JADKLW010000021.1_pt1 | contig 73290 bp, 73 predicted proteins | sample 8641881 | NCBI WGS metagenome assembly JADKLW01 (sample SAMN16272185, study PRJNA661076) | feces metagenome | isolation source: fecal sample from diarrhoea affected cattle B | host: Bos taurus | place: South Africa: Lokaleng Village, Mahikeng | collected 2019-09
GAGCAATGGGACGCGCTGATGAAAGGCGTATTGGCGGTCTCATGGCAAGGCCGGCGCAACGAAGACCATATCGCGCTACGCGCTTTGCTGCTTGAAATGCAGGGGCCGGAAGCAATCGCGGAGGGGCCCTTGCAGCAGCAGCTAGCCTTTATCCGCCTTAGCTGCGATGGGCGCGACTTCGATGCGATCTGCGCCAATATAGCGGCCATGGCCCAGCATCCGGATCCATGGTTGCAGCGCGCCGCGCGTACCTTTAACGCTGGCTCGCCCGGCTCGGCCCGGCTTAGCTACACGCTGCTGCAGCGCGTCCGACTGCTATCGCTCGCCGATGTATTCCGCGAGGAATACATTGTTTCTTTGCAATGTGGCGCACAAGGCGACCTGCAGGAAGGCATCAGGGCCCTTATTATCGACAAAGACAAGCAGCCCCGGTGGAACCCGGCCCGACTGGAAGACGCCACCGAGGCGTGGGTGCAACGCTTCTTTGAGCAACCCTGGCCGGCCGGCACCGAACACCCGCTGGCCGACCTGGGCCGGCACTGAGCATCGTATTCATCAAGCAATAAACGGAGACTAGCATGAGCCGCATTGCATTTATCGGTCTGGGGAACATGGGCAGCCCCATGGCGCAAAACCTGCTCAAGGCAGGGCACGAACTACGGGTCTTCGACCTGGTGCCGGCCGCCGTCCAGACATTGACCCAGGCCGGCGCCCAGGCGGCGGCTTCCGCCCTTGAAGCCGTTAAAGATGTTGATGTCGTGATCTCCATGCTGCCCGCAAGCAAACATGTGGAGGGCCTATATCTGGGCGACAGCGGCCTGCTGCAACATATCGCGTCCGGAACGCTGGTGCTGGAATGCAGCACGATCGCGCCCGAATCCGCCCGCAAGGTGGCACAGGCGGCGCGTGACAAAGGCGTGCGCATGATCGATGCCCCAGTGTCTGGCGGCACTGGCGGCGCGGTGGCCGGCACGCTGACTTTTATCGTCGGCGGCGAGCCGGCCGACCTGGAAGCGGCGCGTGGCTATCTGGAAAAGATGGGCAAGAATATCTTTCATGCCGGCGGCGCCGGAGCCGGCCAGGTTGCCAAGATCTGCAACAACATGCTGCTGGGCATACTGATGGCGGGCACTTCCGAGGCGCTGGCGCTGGGCGCGGCCAACGGGCTGGACCCCAAAGTGTTGTCCGACATCATTGCCAAGAGTTCGGGCCGCAACTGGGCGACCGAGCTCTACAACCCATGGCCTGGTGTCATGGATCATGCGCCAGCTTCCAAGCAGTACGCAGGCGGCTTTGGTGTTGACCTGATGCTGAAGGATCTGGGTTTGGCGGCCGAGTCGGCGTTGCACGCGCGCGCTTCGGTGCCGCTGGGCGAATTGGCGCGCAATCTGTATTCGCTACACAGCGCCCAAGGGCATGGTGGCCTGGACTTCTCCAGCATACTGAAGTTGTACCAGGCCAAACAGGTTTAGCGCTCTACGACGATTTCGTAAGGCAGGGGTTGAACCGAGATGGCCGGCCCCTGGGGGCCTTCCGCCCGGAAATCAGCCTGGCCCAGATCGGCCAGTTGTACTTCCATCAGCACGTGCACGGCGCCGTTCGACGCTTGCGCTGCATTGATGATGCGGCCACAAGGGTTATCGGGTTGCCTGGCATCGTAAGTGTCGGTTCCAGCCAGTTGGTCGATGGCCAGATCACCGGGCTGGGCAATCGTTCCATACGCGGTACGACGTTTGACGACGCCTCGATAATGGCTGCGCGCCACTACTTCCTGACCCGGGTAACACCCTTTGGTGAAGCTCAAGCCGTCGATCAGGTCGAGGTTCAGGGTCTGGGGAATGAAGAGGTCTTGCGTGGCATTGCGTATCCAGGGCAGCCCGACAGAAATATCCTGTACCCGCCAGTCGTCTGCATTGTGGGAGGCAAAGGGTGACAGCAGGGCGGGATCTTCCACCACCACCCACCAGCGCGCGGCCGCGCCTGGTGCGCTGGGCGCGGCTATCCAGGTGGCCGACGGCGTGTTGGCTATTGCCCATGACGCCGGGCTGGCAGGAAGGGCGGCTGCTTCGTCGGCCAACGTACCTTCCGGCGCGGCATTTCCGGCGCCGACCATGGCGCCGCCTACTGCGGCGGCAGAGCGCTGCAGGCTTACCTTGGCGCGCAGCACAAACATCGACAAGCGCTTGATGAGCGCGTCGGCGACATCGTCCGGCACCAGGGCACGTATGCGCGGTTCCCCACCGCTGTTGTCGTGCCAGAACACCAGGGTGGCCAATAGCCGCCCCTTGGCGGTGCAATAGCCGGACAGTCTTGCATGGCCTGGAGCCAGGCCCGTTACATCGTGGGTAAGCTGGCCGTGCAGGAAGGCGGCCGCATCCGCGCCGGTAATATCGATTACGGCAAGATCGGTCAAAGGCATGTACGGGTAGGCGGCAGAACTCATAAGACAACTCACAAAGAAAGACAGGGACTACGGCAGCGTTTATGATAACGGGCTTCGCGGTAACCTGTTGTGATGACCGGACGCGGGCCGCCCGCTGCGTATCAGGGCCCGGTGGCCTGGGGTTGCTGGGCTACACTTTGCAAGATGAAGAAAATCAGATCAATCTTCCTATATTTGCTGCTTGCCATGGCGCTGATCGCCACTGCTGTCAGTGGTGCCGCATGGTATTGGACTTCCAACCCCGTGACGCTGGACGCCGATCGTATCGACTATGTGGTGGAGCCCGGTAGCGGCCCTCGGGGAATTGCCCGTGCCATGGCCAAGGCGGGCATCCATCTCAACGAAGATGGTTTCGTGCTGCTGGCGCGCCTCACCGGGCGGGATAAGCAGTTGCAAGCCGGCGCGTACGAAGCCCAGCAGGGCGATACGCCGCGCATTCTGCTCGATCGCATGGCCAATGGCGACATGACGCAGACCCGCCTGACCCTGGTCGAAGGCTGGAGCTACCAGCGCATACGCATGGCGCTGCGCGAGGCCCCGAATGTGCGCCAGACGCTGGGCGAAACCAGCGACGCCCAGTTGCTGGAGCGGCTCGGCGCCGAGTGGTCCAGCCCAGAAGGGCTGTTTTACCCCGACACTTACGTTTTTGTGCCCGGCACCAGCGACTTCGACATCTTGCGTCGCGCCTACCATGCACAAATGACCATATTGAATGAAATGTGGGCCCAGAGGGCGCCCGAGGTGCCCTTGAAGACACCTTACGAGGCGCTTATCCTGGCATCGATTGTCGAGAAGGAAACCGGCCATAGTGCCGACCGCGGCAAGGTTGCCGGCGTATTCGTCAATCGCCTGCGCATCGGCATGCCTTTGCAGACGGATCCCACCGTCATCTACGGCATGGGAGACGCCTACCAGGGCCGCATTCGACGCAAGGACCTGACCCGCGATACTCCGTGGAACACGTATACGCGCGGTGGGCTGCCGCCGACGCCCATTGCCAGCGCCGGGCGCGCGGCGCTGCTGGCGGTATTGCATCCCGATCAGCACAAACATCTGTATTTCGTATCGCGGGGCGATGGCACCAGCGAATTTTCCAATAACCTCGCAGCCCACAATCGCGCGGTAGCCAAATATATACTGGGACGGGGCAGTTAATGGACGTGCAGCGCGGCTGTTTCATCACGCTGGAAGGCCTGGACGGCGCCGGTAAAAGCACCCATATTGAATGGCTGGTCGATCAGCTTGGCCAGCGGGGCCTGTCCGTGATCGCCACGCGCGAGCCGGGCGGCACAGCGCTGGGCGAAGCATTGCGCGAGCTGCTGCTGCATCGTCCCATGCACCTGAAGTCCGAAACCTTGCTGATGTTCGCGGCGCGTTGCGAGCATGTGGAAACCGTCATCAAGCCGGCGCTGGCGGCGGGCAAGTGGGTGGTCTGCGACCGCTTTACGGATGCCACCTACGCTTACCAGGGTGGAGGGCGGCAATTGGGCGCCACAGCCGTTGCCGCTTTGGAGCATTGGGTGCATGCGGACCTGCAGCCCGACCGCAGTTGGCTGTTTGATGTGCCGCTGGAGGTGGCGCGTGAACGCCTGGCGCGCACTCGCGATCTGGACCGTTTCGAGCAGGAAGGGGCGGCCTTCTTCGAGCGCACCCGACAGGCTTATCACGATAGGGTCGCGCAGCATCCAGAACGCATTCTTATTGTTGACTCCACCTTGCCCATAGCGCGGATTCGCGAAGGCTTGTGCGAAGATATTGACGCCTTGCTGCGCCGCCACCGAGACGGACCCGCTGCGGTGGCCGCGTCATGAGCGATCTCGTTTCTTTTCTGCCCTGGCAAGTCGAGCCGGCTCGGGCGTGGCTGGGCCAGCGTGAGCGTTTTGCGCACGCCTGGCTGCTACACGGCTTGCCCGGCATCGGAAAACGGCAATTCGCCATGGCCGCAGCAGCCAGCCTGCTGTGTGAATCGCCCATAGACCAGTTGGCCTGTGGTCATTGTGCCGCCTGTCTGTGGCTGGATGCCGGCAGCCATCCCGACCTGCGCCGCATACGTCCGGAAGCGCTGGCTTTGGAAGAAGGGGCAACGGCAAGCTCGGACGACGATGCCGAAGCCGGTGGCGGGACGGCTAAAAAAGCGCCATCCCGTGATATACGCGTAGAGCAATTGCGCAGCCTGGGCGGCTGGTTCAACACCGCCACCCATCGCGGGGGGTGGCGTGTGGCGGTTATTTACCCCGCCGCAGCCATGAATGCCATCTCGGCCAATGCCTTGTTGAAAGTACTGGAAGAGCCCCCCGAGCATACGGTTTTTTTACTGGTTGCCGATGCGCCCGACCGCCTCTTGCCCACGCTGGTCTCACGTTGCCGGCGTTTGCCGCTGTCCGTGCCAGACAGCCAGACCAGCTTGTCCTGGCTGGCCGGCGAAGGCGTTCAGCGAGCCGATGCATGGCTCGCAGCCGCCGGCGGTGCCCCGGTGCTGGCGCGTGCACTGGCACAGGCGGGCGGCGAACCGTGCCCCGCGTGGCTGGGTGATTTTTTAAGGTCCTTGTCGGCAGGCGCAAGCTTCGACGTCGGGCCGACTGCCGACTTGCTCGAGAAGCAAGCCCCGCAGGACTGGATAGATGGCTTGCAACGCCTGCTGGTCGACTTGTCTCTGGCAGCGGCCGGCGCGCCCCTGCGTTATTTTCCCGAACTTGCAGGGCCGCTCGGTAAAGTGGCGCACCAGTCTTCCCCCGTCAGTTTGTCCGATACGGCCAAGTGGCTGTCACAGCAACGTGCCATTGCGGGCCACCCCTTGAATGCAAAACTGCTGGTGCATAGCGTGCTGCAGCGAGTCGCGCTCGCGTGCGCGCAAGCGCCACACTGAATACCGACCGGAGTCCTAGTCCATGTATGTAGATTCTCATTGCCATCTTGATTTTCCCGAGCTGGCGCAGCAATTGCCCGATGTACTGGCGCGCATGGCCGAAAACCGTGTCAGTCACGCCCTGGTCGTCAGCGTGAACCTGCCCGATTGGCCGCGCTTGCACGATCTGGTGCAAGGCCAGGACCAGCTATATGCGTCCGTGGGCGTGCATCCCGACTACGAAGACACCGTTGAGCCCACCGTAGAGCAATTGGTGGAACTGTCCCGCTCTCCCAAGGTTGTCGCGATAGGCGAGACGGGCCTGGACTATTTCCGCCTGGCCGAGCCACTGGAATGGCAGCGTGAGCGTTTCCGCATTCATATTCGGGCCAGCCGCAAGAGCGGCCTGCCGCTGATCATCCACACTCGCGCCGCCAGCGCAGACACCTTGCGCATCATGAAAGAAGAGGGCGCGGACGAGATCGGCGGGGTCATGCACTGCTTTACCGAGTCCTGGGAAGTCGCCCAGGCAGCGATGGATCTGAATTTCTTTATTTCTCTCTCGGGTATTGTGACTTTCAAGAAGGCACAAGACTTGCAGGAACTGGCGCGCAAGCTGCCCTTGGATCGGTTGCTGATCGAGACAGATTCTCCGTATCTGGCGCCCGTGCCTCACCGCGGTAAACTGAACGATCCGTCGAAGGTCATGCACGTTGCGGAGAAAATTGCCGAGTTGCGCGGTGTCAGTGCGGAGGAAATCGGTATGCAGTCAACGGATAACTTCTTCAAGCTATTCAATAAGATACCTCGCTAAATTAAAGCAGATTATTTAATGTTAAATATTAAAAGTAAAGCTTTAACTCATCTTTCTCACTTCGAATTTCTGAAATGGAGATTCTTGGTGGTGATGGTCTTTGGCCTGATGTGGGGTATGGCGGCGCTCGCGGCAAACCCGAGCGACTGGTGGGTGCATATCGCCAATGACCGGGCTGAAAGTGTACGTAGCATGCTGGCTCGAGGTGCAGACCCCAATGCACTCAGTGACAAAGGGCAGCCGGCCATTATGCAGGCGGTTCGCGATAACGCCTGGACCGTCTACGATGTGCTGGCGGCGCATCCTAAGACTAAGATCGAAATCGTTAACGCCAATGGCGAAACACCCTTGATGTATTTGGCGGTGGTGGGCCAGACGCAGCGGGCGCAGGCCCTGATCAAAAGAGGCGCGCAGGTGAACCGGCTGGGCTGGACGCCACTGCAATATGCGGCCTCCAAGGGCCATCTGGATACCGTAAAGATGCTGATCGCCAACAAGGCGATGGTCAATGCACCGGGGCCGGATGGAACCACCGCGCTGATGATGGCAGCTTACGATGGCAACGAGGCGGTCGTGCGTTATTTGCTTGCTCATGGCGCGGACGCGACGATGGTCAATCTGCAGCAACTCGATGCGGCAGACTGGGCGCGAGAGAAAGGCAATACCGCCTTGGCCAAGCAGTTGGACGTGCTGACCAGCAAGGTCTTGGCAAGGCGGGCGGCGCAGCGGCAGTCCGGAGATGATGCCGCCCAGGCCATCATCAACCTGGACGATGTGGACGCGGTTGCTGCGCCCGCCAAAAAATCCGACCCGCAGTCCGGGCAAGAGCACGGCACCTCGCGGTATTTTGACCTGGATCGCTTTAACGAACCATCCGAACCTTAAGGTTGCGGCAGGTAGGCCGGCCGCAATACGCCCCGCAGCGCGGTGTAAGGAATAACAAGCTCTGGCTGGCCGGCCGCGTAGGGCGCAATCAGGTAAGAGTCGTACTTGACGACCAGGCCGTTGTCCGCAAAACCGAAGTTCGTGCTGGGTTGGAAGGGCCAGATACGATTGTAGGTGTCCGGATCGCGCTGGGCATCCGGATTGGCAGCTAGCCACTGGCTGTGCACTTGTTTCAAGGCGGCTACATAAGCGTCGGTCTGCCCCGGTTCGAGCACATCGGTCAGCCCTAAAACCTTGCCCTGGTCGTTGTCCCAGTTGAGGAACTGGGTTGCCGATATGCCGTGGGCGGCGCCAGTGAGATACTGCCAGGTATCGAGCTCGATCACAGTGATATGGCGGTTGCGGTAGCGTGTCTTGGCCGCCATAACGGTTTCATCACGCGGCGCCGCCGTCTGCCAGAAATACGCTTCGTATTCGGCGATGGTCGTGTAGGGCGCCGGGCCGCTGTTGCCGACGCCAGTCATGACGGCCAGGGCATGGTCGATCAGCTCGGTCAGCCGTGGCACCCCGGGAAAGACCAGCGAGTCAACCTTCAGTTGCGGGCAATCGCCTTGGCAGCCCGGCTTGCTTCGTTCCCATTTGACAGGCTGGGTAAACAGCCCGTCCTTGCTGGTTTGTTCGGCTGTCTGGGTCGGTATCAAGGAGATATCGGACGACGGGCCGCTTGCGCAGGCAGCAAGCGCTGCACACACGCTAAGCATTGCGGCGATGCGCAGGGGCAAGAAGGCGGGGCGGTGGATAATCATTTTATGGTCCGAGCATCCTGGCCGAATAATATGCGGCGCGACTCTTCGTCGGACACCGATGGGCGGGTATTGATGCGTGCTGCTTGTTCGTAGGCCCGGATCGTGGCGGGGCGGGCCGCGATGGCCTCAAACCAACGTTGCAAGGCGGGAAAATCGGCCAGGTTCTGGCCCTGGCGCTCGTGAGGCACGACCCACGGATAGCAAGCCATATCGGCGATGGAGTAGTCGCCGCCTATGAATTCCCTGTCAGCAAGCTGCTTGTTTAACACCCCGTACAGGCGTGCTGTTTCGCGCACGTAGCGATCAATGGCATACGGGACGCGCTCGGGCGCATAGGCATTGAAGTGATGGTTTTGCCCCGCCATTGGCCCCAGGCCGCCCATTTGCCAGAACAGCCATTGCAGCACCTCATTGCGTTCCCGCAAGGTGTCGGGAATGTAGCGGCCGGTTTTGTCGGCCAAATAAAGCAAGATGGCACCCGACTCAAATACCGAGATCGGGTCGCCACCGTCCGCAGGGGCGTGATCGACGATGGCCGGAATGCGGTTGTTGGGCGAGATGCGCAGGAAGTCGGGCTGGAATTGATCGCCTTTGCCGATATCGATGGGATGGATCGTATACGGCAAGCCGGCCTCTTCAAGAAACATGGTTATCTTGTGGCCGTTGGGGGTGGTCCAATAATACAGATCGATCATGCAGTTCCTCACTTCAGTGCTTGTTTGTACTTTACCATCCAGGCAGCTTCCGTTAGTGTGAGCGCTTGCGCGCTCGCGTTCACGGAGAAAGCAATGACGCTTTACGAGCATCTGTTTTACTTGAGCAACCTGCAGTTGTTCTTTTTGTGCCTGATCGGCACCGGCATCCTGAGCGGGGTGTCGGCACTGACCATGGCTCTTACCAGGAAGTGCTTTCCCAACCCACGCGGCACCGCCATCGTCAATACCATGCTCTCTGGCATATTGCTGCCTACCGGCATGGTGATAGCCTTTGTTGCGGCAGACGTCTGGCACAACGACGAGCGCGGCCGGATCGCAGTCGAACAGGAAGCCACCGCCATCTCCGATGCCATCCGCGTCACCAAGCATCTGCGGCCAGCCGATGCCGAACCCATCAAGCAATTGCTCAAGGACTATGTCAGGTATACCGTGGAGGAGGAATGGGCCCTGATGAGCAAGGGGCAGTTCAGCAACAACACAGAGCAGACGCTCGAAAACCTGATGGTGGCGGCCGTACGCCTGGAGGCTCACGCGGACTCATTCGGAGAATCCATCGCCGGCCAGGAGCTGCGCAAATACATGACCCGTGTCGAGCTGGCCCGCGATGACAGGCTCAGGGTGGCCGAAACGCGTATACGCCTGCCTAAATGGCTGGCTGTTTTTGTGCTGCTGTTCGTCTCGGCCTGCGTCATCTCGGAACTGCACCTGAACTTCCGGCGTCCCTTGGTCATTTCACTGACGCTATTCTCTTTGGGTTTTGGCGTAACGCTGTATCTGATGTCGGCTTATGACCGTCCGTTTACGGGGCGAACCATAATTGAACCCATTGCCTTGAAGCATGTGATTATCCGGGCCAATTACTAAGCTCTTGCCTCACTCAAGCCTGTCCGGCCGGGAAAATATGAACCCGTGTGGGGCGCGCCACCAGGGTTTCCCGGGCCTTCAATTGCAGTTCACCAAAACGCTCGGTCGCCATCACGACCTCTATTGTCTCTTGCGTATCACGCCGTCTGAGCACCAACTGGGCCACCGGACCGATGGCGTGGCTGCGCTCGAGCTCCACGACGATGCCGTCGGTGCCGGGTGTATAGCGCTCCAGCTGGATGTCTTGAGGTCGAACATAGGCGATATCGTCCGAGCCGCCATTGCCCAGGTGCCCGGGCACGCCCACCCGGCAAGAACCCGTTTGCAGCACACCGTCCTGCACGCGTCCGCGGAACAAATTGACGTTGCCCAGGAAGCCGTAAACAAAGGGCGTTGCGGGCCGCGCATAGACTTCGGCGGGAGCACCGGTCTGGTGTACGCTGCCGCGATTCATGATGACAACCTCGTCGGCCACCTCCAGCGCCTCATCCTGATCATGCGTGACGAATAGGCTGGTAACCCGTATTTCCTCGTGCAGCCGCCGCAGCCATTGCCGCAGTTCCTTTCGTACCGTGGCATCCAGGGCACCGAAAGGCTCATCCAGCAGCAACACCCGCGGCTCGATCGCCAGCGCACGGGCCAGAGCGATGCGTTGGCGCTGTCCGCCGGACAGTGCCGTCGGCCTGCGGTCGGCCAGCCAGTCCAGTTGCACCAGTTCAAGCAGGCGCATCACGCGCTTGCGGATGGCCTCGTTGGACAGACGTTCCTTGCGGGGCCGGACGCGCAAGCCGAAGGCGATGTTTTCAAATACGCTCATGTGCCGGAACAAGGCATAGTGCTGAAACACAAAGCCGACCTGGCGATCACGTACATGATGGGCCAGCGCATTCTCGCCACCCAAATACACCTCGCCACTGTCCGGATGTTCCAGGCCGGCGATGATGCGCAGCAAGGTGGTCTTGCCGCAACCCGATGGGCCCAGCAGGGCGGTCAGCTTGCCGTCCGGAAAAGTCAGTGACACATTGTCCAGGGCAGTATGGTTGCCGAACTGCTTGCTAATACTACGAACTTCTATGCTCATGCCTGGGCTCCCTGGCAGTTGATGGCGATGTCGCCTCAGTGGCGGCGTTCTATCCATGACTTCAGCGCCAAGGTCACCAGGGCCAGCATCGCAAGCAGCGAAGCCACGGCAAAAGCGGCGGAGAAGTTATATTCGTTGTAGAGGATCTCCACGTGCAGCGGCATCGTATTGGTCAGGCCCCTGATATGGCCGGACACCACTGATACGGCACCGAACTCGCCCATGGCGCGGGCATTGCAAAGAATGACTCCATACAGCAGGCCCCACTTGATATTGGGCAGCGTGATCCGGTAGAAGGTCTGCCAGCCGGAGGCGCCCAACACCAAGGCCGCTTCCTCTTCCTCGTTGCCTTGCGATTGCATCAGCGGTATGAGTTCGCGGGCCACAAAGGGAAACGTGACGAATACGGTGGCCAGCACGATGCCGGGTACGGCAAAAAGTATCTTGATGTCGTGCTCATACAGCCAGTTGCCGAACCAGCCGTGCGCGCCAAAGATCAGCACGTAGATCAGGCCGGATATAACAGGCGAGACGGAGAAGGGCAGGTCGATCAAGGTGATCAGTATGTTCTTGCCGCGAAAGTCGAACTTGGTCAGGCACCAGGCCGCACTGACACCGAAGACCAGATTGAGCGGCACGGCGATGGCTGCGGCGATAAGCGTAAGTCGGATGGCGGCGAGGGCGTCCGGCTCTATGATGGCCGCGACGTAGGGTTCCCAACCTTTCTTGAATGCCTCCGCAAAAACCGCCAGCAGGGGGATAAACAGAAAGAGCGCCAGGAAAGCGAAGGCGGTCAGCATCAGCAGGTGTCGGACCCATGGCGGCTCCAGCGTGGCAGCCGGTACGCGCGGGGTGGCGCCGGCTAGCGTGGCAGCGTGGTCCATTGCAGGATTCAGCAAACTCATGTCATGTCCGGGCTGGATCGTTGCGGTGTCGCGACCAGGCCTGCAATAGATTGATCGTCAGCAGCAGGGCGAAGGACACCGTCAGCATGACGACGGCAATCGCCGTTGCGCCGGCGTAATCGAACTGCTCCAGCTTGGTCACGATAAGCAAGGGCGCGATCTCTGACACCATGGGCATATTCCCGGCGATGAAGATCACCGAACCGTACTCGCCGGCAGCACGGGCAAACGCCATGGCAAAGCCGGTCAGCAAGGCGGGCAGCAGGGTGGGAAAAAGAATGCGGGCGAAGATCTGCAGCCGTGTGGCGCCCAGCGTTGCTGCGGCTTCCTCGAGTTCGTGTTCCAGCTCTTCAAGCACGGGCTGCAGCGTGCGAACGACGAAGGGCAAGCCCACGAAGGTCAGTGCCACCACCACGCCCAAGGGAGCGAAGGCCACCTTGATGCCCAAGGGCTCGAGGTACTGCCCCAGCCAGCCATTGCCCGAATAGAGCGCCGTCAGCGTGATGCCCGCCACGGCGGTGGGCAAGGCAAAGGGCAGGTCTACCAAGGCATCGACCACGCTGGACCCCTTGTATCGGTAACGCACCAGCACCCAGGCGACGATACTGCCGAAGACCACATTGATGGCAGCGGCCAGTAGCGAGGCGCCAAAGCTCAGGCGGTACGAGGCCATGACGCGCGGCGAGGTGACGACTTCCCAGAATCCCGCCCATGTCAGCGTGGAGGTTCTGAGAAACACGGCCGACAGCGGAATCAATACGATCAGCGCAAGATAGAACAGCGTAAAGCCCAATGTCAGCCGCAGGCCGGGCATCACCCGGGGATGCTTGATGGTGATGCTCATGGATCAGCGACCGGCTGGTTGGTAGATCTGATCAAAAATACCGCCATCGCCGAAGTGCTGCTTCTGCGCCTTGGTCCACCCGCCCGCAACCTCTTCCACGGTAAAGAGCTCGATGTCCCGGAACTGTGCCGCGTGGCGAGCGGCGACGTCCGGGGAGATCGGGCGATAGTAATTGCGGGCGGCGATGTCCTGGCCGGTCTCCGAATACAGGAAGTCCAGATACGCCTGGGCCACTTCTCGCGTACCCTTTTTATTCACGGTCTTGTCCACCAGGGCGACCGGGGGCTGGGCCAGGATGCTGACGGCAGGCGCGACGATTTCCACTTTATCGGGTCCCAGCTCGTTGATCGCCAGCATGGCTTCGTTCTCCCAGGCCAGCAGCACATCGCCGATGCCGCGTTCCACAAAAGTGGTCGTCGAGCCGCGCGCGCCAGAATCCAGCACCGGAACCTGCTGGAACAACTGGGTGACGAACTGCTTGGCCCGCGCTTCGTTACCGTTAGGTTGGGTCAGCGCATAGCCCCATGCCGCCAGATAGTTCCAGCGTGCGCCACCCGACGTCTTGGGGTTGGGCGTGATCACCGAAATGCCGGGTCGGACCAGATCGTCCCAGTTGTGTATGTTCTTGGGATTGCCCTTGCGCACGAGAAAGACAATCGTCGACGTGTAGGGCGTGCTGCCGTGGGCAAGGCGGCCTTGCCAGCCGGGATCGATGGCACCTCGTTGGGCGATGGCATCGATGTCAGAGGCCAAAGCCAGCGTCACCACATCCGCGTCCAGGCCGTCGATGACCGAGCGCGCCTGCTTGCCGGAGCCGCCATGAGACTGACGTATGGTGACCGTGTCGCCGGTTTTGGCTTTCCAGTGCCCGGCAAAGGCCTCGTTGAACTCCCGGTATAGCTCGCGGGTCGGATCGTAGGAAACGTTCAGCAAGCTGATTTCTGCCGCGGAGGCCGAACTGAGCAGCACGGCAGAGGCGACGATGGCTTTGGCCAGCAAGGAGGGTAGCGGCATCTTGAACCTTTATGTTGTTCGATATGTACAAGTCGCTGGCCTACGGTCGTCGCGAAGCAATCGGAACGATTAGTTTGGTCAATGTTTATAAGCGCGGCGCATTATGCGCGGAGGCTATAAGGCAAAACAAGGCCATATGGCCGGTAATGCATGCACTGGACTGGTTCCAGAAAAGGAGTGTAAAATAGCCGGAAAAGGAGTGTCATCATGACTCTTGCCTACGCCTACCCATTAAGCCGCTACGAGCCCGCCGTTGTGGTCGACCTGAACGAAAAGTCCACGCGCGAACAACTGTCCGGTTCCGCCATCAAGGGCTTCTTCAAGCTTGCCGATGCCTGGAAGCTACGAGACGAGCAAGCCTGTGCACTGCTGGGTGGCCTATCCAGCAGCGCCCTGTACGAATGGAAAAAGAAACCCGCGCGCGTGCTCGAGGTCGATCGCATCACCCGTATTTCGTACTTGTTGGGCATCTACAAGGCACTGCATATTCTTTACGGGCGCAAGCTGGCCGATCAGTGGGTCAGCATGCCCAATCGACACCGCCTATTCGGCGGCCGTACTCCCTTGGACTATATGCAAGAGGGCGGTCTGCTTGCCATGCAAACGGTACGCCAGTTGCTCGACGCCCGGCGCGGCGGGGTATAGCCCGTGCGCATTCCGCCGCTGACCGCGCTGCGCCAGACCGATACCTGCCGTTTGCTGCCCTCGCGTTTCGTCGACGAAGAAGATTCTGTCCTGGCACCGCTGTCCGACAGCCCCGAGCAGCTTGCCGACCTGTTCCTGCTGGATAACGCAACCAACCGTCGCCTGGCGGCCGAGCGCGGCTTGCTTCCCGGCATAGGCATCGATGAACTGGTTTTCGGGGTACCGAACTTCCGCATCATCAATGCGGCCTATGCCTACCCGCGCCCGGAGGGTAGCCGGTTCAACAATGGCCAGCGCGGCGCCTGGTATTGCGGCTTCGAGCTTGATACCGCAATTGCCGAGGTGGCTTTTCACAAAACGGTCGAGTACGCCGAGATCGACTACTTCGAGGACGAGGTCGACTATCAGTTGATGCTGGCTGATTTCAGCGGACCGTTTCACGACCTTCGCGGACTGCAGGGCTATAAGTCTTGCCTGGACCCGCGCAGCTACGTGGCCTCGCAAAGCCTTGCCGAAGTATTGCTTGATAGCGGTTCGCTGGGGGTGGTATACCCAAGTGTCCGCCTTGAGGGCGGTACCAATCTGGCTTGCTTTCGACCGGCCCTGGTCAATAACGTGCGCCGGGGCGAGGCATATCGATTCACCTGGTCGGGTCAGCCCGAGCCCCAGGTGGCACAGATCAAACCCAGGAAAAGCCGTGGTGCCAGCCGCCGGGGCAATCAAACAGGATGAACAATGAGTCTACACAAGCAGCTTGAGCAACGCGCGGCCGACGGCAAACCCATACGCATAGCCCTGATAGGTGCGGGCAAGTTCGGGTCCATGTATTTGGCCCAAATACCACGCACCCCCGGCATGCACCTTGTGGCCATTGCCGACCTCAGTCCCGATGCCGCGCGTGCCAACCTGGCCCGCGTCGGCTGGGATGCACGCCAGTTGCAGGCCGATTCGGCCCAAGAGGCACTAAGCAGCGGCGGCACCTGGATTACCGACAATTGGCAGGCCTTGGTCAAGCTGCCCGAAATCGACATCATCGTCGAGTGCACCGGCAACCCCATCGCTGCGGTTGAGCATTGCCTGGCGGCTTTCGAGCAGGGCAAGCATGTGGTCAACGTGACTGTCGAAGCCGACGCTTTTTGCGGACCCTTGCTGGGCCGCAAGGCCGCCCAGGCCGGCGTCATTTACTCATTGGCTTTCGGAGACCAGCCGGCGCTGATTTGCGACCTGGTCGATTGGGCGCGCACTTGCGGATTTCCTGTTGTTGCCGCTGGCCGGGGTCACAAATGGCTGCCGCATTTTTCCGAATCTACCCCCGAAACTGTCTGGGGCTATTACGGATTGTCGCCCGAACAGGCCGAGCGCGGAGGCCTGAACCCCAAGATGTTCAACAGTTTCCTGGATGGCTCCAAGCCATCAATAGAAAGTGCGGCGGTCTCGAACGCCACAGGCCTGGGTGTGCCCTCCAACGGACTGCTGTATCCGCCGGCCAGCATTGCAGACATACCCTTCGTCACGCGACCGGTATCCGAAGGCGGGGTGCTCGAGCGCAAGGGTATGGTTGAAGTCATCTCCTCGCTCGAGGCCGATGGCCGGCCCATTCCGTACGACATCCGCATGGGTGTATGGGTTACGGTCGAAGCCGAGACCGATTACATCAAGAATTGCTTTGAGGAATACAACGCCCATACCGACCCCAGCGGCAGATACTTCACGCTGTACAAGCGCTGGCATCTCATTGGGCTTGAAGTCGGTATGTCGGTGGCGTCGGTCGCGCTGCGTGGCGAACCGACCGGGGTGGCAGTCAACTGGAACGCCGATGTCGTGGCGACAGCCAAGCGCGACCTGAAGGCCGGCGAAATGCTGGATGGTGAAGGCGGCTACACCGTGTGGGGCAAACTGCTGCCGGCGAGCACATCTGCGGCGATGGGCGGCGTGCCGCTAGGGCTTGCGCACGGCGTGAAGCTGGTTCGGCCGGTGGCCAAAGGCCAGTGCGTGGTGTGGGATGACGTGGCCATCGACACCAGCACACCGGCCTATCGGCTACGCCGGGAAATGGAGACGGGGCAGGGCTAGTCCCAATACGTGTTGCGGCCGTAGTATTGATGCAGGCGAGTTTCGTAATCGCGATCCAGCGGCTGGTCCTCGTCGTACTCCGGCCCATTCTTTATCTGCTCGCGGGTCAGCGTTGTCCACACCGTGGAGTCGCTCCATTCGATGCGCTCTATCCAGTGAGTCGCAAGTAATACCTTCTTGCCGCCCGGCCACCAATTGCGGGTATCAACCAACAGATAGCGCACCGCCCAAGCCTCGTCATCGATGATGAAGTCTTCCACATGGCCTATCTCATCATCGGTTCCGGCAATGTGATAGCCGGTAACGTCCTTGCTGCTGCGCAAGTGCACGTCTTCCGGGTTGTCCGCGGCGCGGGCTGCCAGTTCTTCCGGGCTTTCTCCGGGTGGGGGCGGCACGGCGCCCGCCTCGGGTAATGGGTAGACAGGATAGCCGCCAACGCCCCACAGATAAGGGCCGCTCCAGTAATTGCCATAGCCGTAATAGTCGGACAGCTGGTTCTCCAGTTGACGCGAAATTGGCTGATGCGTGTCGATGTCGGGGCTGTTCTTGACCTGCTCGCGCGTCAGCGACACATGCACGGTTTCTTGCGCCTCATCCACGCCCTTGATGGAGTACGGGGACAGCAATACGCTACGCTGGGACAGCCATCCTCCAGTCTCGACCACCAAGTAGCGCACGCCCCATTGGTGATCGTCGAAATACAGCTCCTTGACGCTACCCAGTTCGTCATCCGTTGCCTGGATGGCGTAGCCTTTCAGACTGCTTGCTTTGCGTAACATAGGCTTTCTCCTGTTAGATTGAATAAGCAATACAGCAAGCGTCATGCCCGCAGAAATGGATTTACGCAACCCGCTTTCCTACGCTACATTGTTGGCCTCTTGCTTTCACGGCACAGCACTTGCCCTGGAAGCCGCAGTCAACGCGGATGGAAGGAGCGCGCATGGAGTTGGACGCCCTGATGTTGGCCAGAATCCAGTTTGGGTTCACCATTGCATTCCACATTATTTTTCCGTCCATCACCATTGGCCTGGCCAGTTATCTGGTGGTGCTGGAAGCTTATTGGCTTAAGACGGGCAAGCGCCACTATTACGATCTTTATCATTACTGGATAAAGATCTTTGCGGTCAACTTTGCGATGGGCGTGGTCTCCGGCCTGGTGATGGCGTACCAGTTTGGAACCAACTGGAGCTACTTCTCGGACTTTGCCGGCGGCATCACAGGGCCGCTACTGGCCTACGAAGTGCTTACCGCCTTCTTCCTGGAAGCCGGCTTCCTGGGTGTGATGTTATTCGGCTGGTCGCGCGTGGGCCCCGGCCTGCATTTCTTTTCCACGGTCATGGTCGCGCTGGGCACCTTGCTGTCGGCGACATGGATTCTGGCGTCCAACAGCTGGATGCAGACGCCTGCCGGCTACGAGATCGTGAACAACCAGGCGGTGCCCGTAGACTGGATAGCCGTCATCTTCAATCCTTCGTTTCCCTATCGTCTGGTGCACATGGGCCTGGCGGCCTTCCTGGTTACCGCCTTGATCGTCGGGGCTTCAGCTGCCTGGCATCTGCTGCACAAGAACGACACGCCGGCCATCCGCAAAATGCTATCCATGGCCATGTGGATGTTGTTGGTCACCGCGCCCATCCAGGCAGTGGTAGGCGACTTTCATGGTTTGAATACCCTTGAGCACCAGCCCGCCAAGCTGGCAGCCATCGAAGGACACTGGGAGAACAAGCCGGGCGAAGGTGTGCCCCTTACTCTTTTCGGCTGGCCAGACATGCAGGAAGAGAAAAACCACTTTGCGCTTGAAGTGCCACGGTTGGGCAGCTTGATCCTGACCCATAGCTGGGACGGGCAGTTTGCCGGGTTGAAATCCTTCGCACCCGAAGATCGGCCGAACGCCACGGTGGTTTTCTGGACCTTCCGCATCATGGTGGGTCTGGGCTTCCTGATGATAGGCCTGGCCCTGTGGGCAGCCTGGGCCAGATGGCGAGGACGTCTGTTCGAGTCCCGTCCGCTGCTGCGTTGCATACTGTACATGGGGCCATCGGGATTGGTCGCGATGTTGGCCGGATGGATGACGACCGAAATAGGGCGGCAGCCCTGGATCGTCTACAACGTGATGCGCACTGCCGATGGCGTCAGCGATCACGGTGCCTATGAACTGGGGCTGACGCTGGCGCTGTTCGTCATTATCTATTTCATCGTGTTCGGAGCCGGTACGGTCTATATTTTGCGGCTGATACGCAAGGGCCCGGCTACGCAAGATCCCGTGCCGGGCGGCCCGGGCGAGACCCGTACGCCGGCACGCCCGTTCTCGGCGGCTCCGGAGCAGCGCGACGGCCATGAAGAACCACTGAATCGCGATAAAAGGTGAACGCTATGGGCGTCGATCTGGCATTGATCTGGGCGGTCATCATTCTGTTTGGCATCTTGATGTACGTCATCATGGATGGCTTCGACCTGGGCATAGGCTTGCTCTTTAGCCTGGTCACCGACAAAGAGGACAGAGACATCATGATGAATACGGTCGCGCCGGTCTGGGACGGCAACGAGACCTGGCTGGTATTGGGCGGCGCCGGCTTGCTGGCCGCCTTTCCACTGGCTTATTCCGTGGTACTTAGCGCCTTCATGCTGCCTTTGATTTTCATGCTGCTGGGGCTTATCTTCAGAGGCGTGGCTTTCGAATTCCGCTTCAAGGCACAGGACCACCGGCGGCACTGGTGGGACAAGGCCTTTATCGGTGGTTCGGTCATCGCCACATTTTTCCAAGGCGTTACGCTGGGGGCTTACATGCACGGCCTGCCAGTAGTCAATCGCAGCTACGCGGGTGGGGCGCTGGACTGGATCACCCCATTCTCGATTTTCACCGGTTTGGGGCTGCTTGTTGCATACGCCTTATTGGGTTGCACGTGGCTGATCTTTAAAACCGAAGGGGCGCTGCATGACCGCATGCGGCAATTGGCCCGGCCGCTGGTCTTCGCTTTGCTTGGCGTCATTGTGCTGCTAAGCATCTGGACGCCATTGACGCACAGCGCCATCGCCGAGCGCTGGTTCAGCGTACCCAATATTTTCTTCTTTGCCCCGGTGCCCATATTGGTAGTGGTGGCGGCCTGGTGCCTGCTGCGGTCCTTGAACCGGGATCCTCATGCGGGGCCGTTTCTGTTGACGCTGGCGCTGGTGTTTCTGGGCTATAGCGGGCTGGGCATCAGCGTGTGGCCCAATATCATCCCGCCTGACATCACTATTTGGGATGCATCCGGTCCCGCAGAGAGTCAGGGGTTCACGCTGGTGGGGGCGCTGCTGATCATTCCCCTGATCCTGATGTATACCGCCTGGTCTTATTACGTGTTCCGCGGCAAAGTCGTAAGCAGCGAGGGCTATCACTGATGGAGCAACATACGCCTTCCGCGCGTGCACTATGGTGGCGCCGTATTGCATGGTTGGTGGCGATATGGGCAGCCAGCATCGCTGCCCTGGCGCTATTCGCCTACTTGTTGCGCCTGATCATGAATGCGGTCGGCATGACCGCCTGACTTGTTATTTGCCGGCTGCCAGTGCCTGGCGCAACAGGTTGCCTACGACTTCATTGATGCCTGTGTCTTCGTCCTGCGCGCGCTGACGGATTGCGGCAATCAGGTCTTCGTTCAGCTTCAGCGGAAAAGAAACCAGACCTTCGGCCTTGTCCAGCCGGCGTTGCTCTCGGCGGTCTGGTAATCCGGCACCGGATGCCGCGCCAAAGCGATTGGGCGTACCGCCTTTCCTCAGATTTTCCATCAGTTTGAGGGCTTTGTTTTTCTCGAGATCTGTTTTCTTCATGAACGTCCAGGGTTGGTTCCAGGGCGCCACACGATATCGCCAAGCCGCGATTATACGGGCTAGGCGAGGCCTACGTGCCGGACGCCGCCGCCACGCGGCCACCCGGCCAAATCGCGCCCTGTTTTATCGCACTTTGCGAACAGTGGGCGAGAACTCCACAGGCACCCAGGCGTAGCCGGTGTCATCGTGGCGCACATGCCCCAGGCCCGGAAAGGGAAGATGCGCGCCCGCTATCCAAAGCGCCTCTTTGCTCACCAGCGCCAGGACGTCGCGCCGGGTAGCGATAGCCTGCTGCGGGTCGACATCGAACTCGATAGCGACCTCCGGTCGGGCGAACTGTACCGAATGGCTGTGGATGACGTCCCCCCACACCAGCAGCTTTCCTTTGGGCGTGGAAAACAGATAGCCGCCATGCCCGGGTGTGTGTCCTGGCAGGGGGTGGGAGTCTACGCCTGGCAGCAAGGGATCGCCCGGATTGAACTTTTTAAGCTTGCCGGCGGCGACATAAGGCGCGACGGCTTGCTGCGCGGCCTTGAAGAAAGGTTGCAAGGCCTCTGGCGCCTTCGCTGCGATGTCGGCATTCAGCCAGAACGCGGCTTCCTCTTTGGCAACGTACACGGTCGCATTGGGAAACACCGCCGTACCGTCGGCATTGGTGATGCCGCAAGCGTGGTCGCCGTGCAGGTGGGTAAGCAACACGGTGTCGACCTGTGCGGTTTCATAACCGGACGCCTGCAGATTGGCGGGTATGTTTCCCAGGGTTGGGCCAAAGCAGGCCGCCGCACCGGCATCGACCAATATGAGGTTGTCGCCAGTATTGATCAGGAAACCATTGACGGCCGTTTGCACGCCGCCCGCGTGCGTCGGCACGAACATCCGGGCGATGAGCGTCTGGATGTCTTTTTCGGTGGCGCCTTTCAGCATGCCGGGGTCCAGGTCCACAAATCCGTCGTATAGCGCGGTGGCTTCGAACTCGCCCAACACCATGCGGTAGTACCCGGGCACCTGCGTGCCTTGCTGGGGCGGCACTTGTGCCATCGCCACGCCGCTGCAGCATGCCAACGCGGCCAACAGAAGCAGATGTTTATATCGTCTGAAACCACGAAAAGAGGGGGCCATGAGGTTCTCCTGTAAGAGGCTGGTGCTGGACCGCAAGTGTAGCGGATGGCAGGCCACAATGGCCCCAAGGCGGGATCGCTCCTTGCTGGCGCGCAGCCATGGCGGCGCGGCCGCACAAATCCAAGGAGCGATTATGGCAACAGATAGAAATGGCGACAACAACGTCGAGCGCAGTGCCGAAAAGCAGCGACAGATACAGGCCGAACAAGATCAGAAGGATGCGGCCAAGAAGAAGGGCGGTTCGTCAGACTCCGGCTCGCAAGGCGCGGCGCAAACCGGTGCGCGCGAGCATCCCGAGCCACCTCTGCCCAAGCAGCACCAGGAAAAGCCGGGTCACGAGCACGAACTGGAGCCGGCGCCGCAATTCATGGCGCCCACTTATCGCGGTAGCGGAAAGCTGGACGGTATGGCGGCCATCGTGACCGGCGCGGATTCCGGCATAGGGCGGGCGGTGGCCGTGTTGTTTGCACGCGAGGGGGCCGATGTGGCCGTCGCCTACCTCAGCGAAGACACAGACGCGCAAGAGACCAAGCGTTGCATTGAAGCAGAAGGACGCAAATGCCTGCTGATATCAGGCGACGTCAAGGACGCAGAGTTTTGCCGGCGGGTCGTGCAGGAAACGGTACAGGCCTTCGGCAAGCTGGACGTGCTCGTGAATAACGCCGCCTTCCAGGAGCACGCGGACAGCCTCGAAGATATTACCGACGAAAGATTTGAAGAAACCATGCGTACCAACATCTATGGATACTTCCATATGGCACGAGCGGCATTGCCGCATCTGAAAGAAGGCAGCTCCATCATCAACACCGGCTCGGTGACCGGACTGCGCGGGCACGCCACCTTGCTGGACTATTCGACCACCAAGGGCGCCATACATGCTTTCACGATGGCGCTGGCTTCCAACCTGGCCAGCAAGGGCATCCGCGTCAACGCCGTGGCGCCCGGACCGGTCTGGACGCCGCTTAACCCTGCCGATCAGCCTGCCGAAAAAATCGCATCTTTCGGCGCAAAGACCGCATTGGGTCGCCCGGCTCAGCCGGAGGAGATCTCGCCAGCCTATGTGTTCCTGGCTTCGCCGGCCTGCGCCAGCTACATCACGGGCATTGTTTTGCCCATTACCGGCAGTCCGGGTAATTGAGCAGTCGGTGGCCGTGCACCGGCCGGGAGCTAACCATGACCAAACGAGTCTTGACTTTACTTTTCATGATCACGCTTGCCGTGGCGCTGACGGCGCTGGACCCGCCACCCGCCCACGCCACTGAAACGTCAGCGTCGGATGCGCCGCCGGGCGAGGAGAAAACGGCGAAGACCAAAGTACTGGAGGCCGGGGCCAGGGCCTTGCAAGCCAACGCGCCGCTTGCGCCTTTTGATATCTACCTGGTGGGCTTCCACCCCATGAAGGAGAAGCCTCAGCAGCAAATGATTGCCCACCACTACTGCCATCAGGTCAACGAGGACTTCGCGCAATGCCTGCTGTTCGATGGCAATAAAGACACTGCCAAGCTGAACGGCATCGAGTACATCGTCTCCGAGAAATTATTTGCTTCACTTCCGGAGCAGGAACGGAGTTATTGGCATCCCCATAACGGCGAGATTCTTTCAGGCCAGTTGGTCGCGCCGGGCATACCGGATGCGGCAGAGGAATCTTTGATGCGTTCCAAGATGAACAGCTACGGCAAGACCTGGCACGTATGGAACACCGGCCATCCGGGACACGAGGCGGACAGCCTGCCTTTGGGCCCCGCGATGCTTGCATGGTCGTTCAGCCGCGACGGAGAGATCCTGCCCGAACTGGTGGAGCATCGCGACAAACAATTGGATGTCAGTACCGAAGCAACGCGCGAACGCCGCCAGGCCTTGCGCGAGCTTGCGCAGCCGCAACATGGCGTGGATGCGCTCAAAGGAAAATTCGACCGCCCCACGCGCGAAATTCCAGGCGTGGTCAGCAAATAATCTGGCTGCGCGATGGCACCTTTGGTAACGCCAGATCGTCCCGCCTCCGGTAAGAAGTGCAGGAATACAGCTTGCTGGATACGCGCACTTTCTGGGAGTCGACTATGGGTCCAATCAACAACTTGTGGGATAACGCCGGCACACCGCTGGAGAAGCAGCACTTCACTTGGCGCGACATGGTTCAACACCCGATCAGCAAGCTGGATGACGACGCCTTTACCCGCGTACGCATCATTTTGCTGAACGGCCTCGAGATGGATGCCTTGCGCCTGAAGCACATTGCGGCGCGTTTCAACGACGAACTACGCGTACCGCTGGCTCGCATACGGCGCGCCGAGCAGCATCAATGCACCATGATCAACTGGTTGCTTTCCGCGGACCATTCGCCGCTGGAAACCACGGTCGCCTATGAACAGGTCGCCATCGAGGTGACCGCTGCCGTGGCCCAGGCGGAACCAGATCCGTATCAGGCCCAGACCTACCGCTTTGGCTTGCTGGAGGACTTTGATCACTTATATCGGTACACCGCCATGCTGGACCGGCTCGAGGGCAAGGATGCAAACAACATCCTTCAGGGCTATACCGACATCGTCCCCGGCAGGCCGACGATTGATGAGCACCGTGCGCCGGAAGACGACGTGCGTCGCCCGTACCAACGAGAGGAAGCGCAACTGATCACCAAGATGCACAGCACCTTGATCACTGCAGCCGAATACCAGACGCACGATTACTACATGAACATCGGGCCCCTGTTTGCCGACCCGCTGGCGCGCCAGTTATACGCGGAGATCGCCTCGATCGAGGAGCAACACGTGACGCAATATGGTTCCTTGCAGGATCCGGGCGAGTCGTTACTGGAGAAACTGCTGGTCCACGAAGCGACAGAAGTCTACACATACTACAGCTGTGTGGAGCAGGAAACCAACCCCAGGATAAAAGCCATCTGGGAACGGTTTCTCGACTACGAGCTGGGCCATCTGGCCTACGTCAGCGAGCTGTTCAAGCAGTACGAGCGCCGAGATCCCGCCGAGATCCTGGGCATGGTCATCCCCACATCGCTGCAATTTGCATCCCAGCGCGAGTTCATCCGCGGGGTTCTTGGCACCGAAGTGGATTTGCGCGCCAAGGGAACGGCTTACGTCACCAAGGAAGAAGAGGGCGCCGCATCGCTCGAAGTCCGTTCCATACTGAATGCGGACGGCTCTCCCACCAACACCGTTGCTGCCGGTTATCAATGGTCTCCCGGCACCGAGTTGGCACGAAACCCCGAGACACCGGTTTAAAGGAATCAACATGGAAAACACAACCAAAATGGGTATGAACCGCACAGGCATGCAGATGGCGCCGTTTGAAGGGCCCGATCAGGCGCAATTCGCACTATTGCAGCCAGCCGACCCTGCAGACGGCGGAGTCGAGTCCATCGCGGCGGCGCGCTCGGCCTATATCCGCGAGTCGCAGCGCGTGGGGTCGGTGCCCATCCCGGGCACAGGCAAAGGGCTGCTGCAGGCAACGATGGGGAAGATGACGGGTAAAAATCCGGAGGTGCTCATCGACAAGCTGGGGCAGCGCCTGGCGTATGAGCGCAGCGGCGTGCGTCTGTACCAGGCGATGATCACCAAGGTAGACGCCGCCGGGTTTATCCGCCGCGATGATTTGCGCGCCGATCTGATCCATATCTGCAGCGAAGAACTGGATCACTTTCGCATGCTGACCCAGGTGATTACCGACATGGGCGCCGATCCGACAGCCCAAACCCCGGGCGCCGATGTGAGCGGCGTCGCGTCCTTGGGCATGCTGCAGGTCATCACTGATCCGCGCACCACCGTAGCACAAAGCCTGGAGGCCTTGCTGTCGGTGGAGCTTACCGACAACGCCTGTTGGGAATTGCTGATCGAACTGGCAGCCGAGACCGGCCATGACGATTTGCTCGAGCCCTTCCGCGCTGCACTGGCGGCGGAAGAGCAGCATGTAAGCATGGTCACGCAATGGTTGCGTGAAACCATCATAGCCGAGGCTACCTGATCCATGCCCGGGCCTGGCAGGCAGGCCCACTTCCCCCCGATGACCATTAACGATAGGTTCAATCATGACCGCGGCAACCTCCCAACGCGCACGGAGCGACAGGCTCCCCACACTGCTGTGCTTCTCGCATCTACGCTGGAACTTTGTATACCAGCGTCCTCAGCATCTGATGACCCGCTTTTCACGGGACCATAAGGTGCTTTATTTCGAGGAGCCCATCTACGACACTCACGACGAGCCTTATCTGGAAGCGCGTGAAGCGCAGGATGGGGTGTGCGTGTTGGTTCCACACCTGCCGGCCAGCCAACAGTGTGAAGATGCCGAGCGTGCGCAACGCGACCTGCTTGATCGCTATCTCGGCGATATTCCGGCCGAAGAATTGAAGCTTTGGTATTACACGCCCATGAGCCTGGCTTTCTCGGCGCATCTGCGTTCGGCGTTTGTTGTATACGACTGCATGGACGAGTTGTCGGCATTTCGCGGTGCCCCTGTTGATCTGGTCGAACGCGAGCGAGAACTGCTGGCCCGAGCCGATGCAGTATTTACTGGCGGCTATAGTCTTTACGAAGCCAAGCGTGATCTGCATCCTAATGTCCATCCCTTTCCCAGTAGTGTCGACATCGCCCACTTTGCTCAGGCCCGGCGCGACCTGCCCGAGCCTCAGGACCAGGTCAACATACCTCACCCACGCCTTGGGTTTTACGGTGTGCTGGATGAGCGGCTGGACATCGTGCTGCTTGAACAACTGGCCGATTTGCGTCCAGACTGGCACCTGGTGCTGGTGGGGCCGGTTGTCAAGATCGACCCGGAAGGTTTGCCGCGCAGGCCGAATATTCATTACCTCGGCGCGAAGCAATACGACGAGTTGCCGGCCTACCTGGCTGGCTGGGATGTGGCGCTGATGCCGTTCGCCTTGAACGAATCAACGCGCTTCATCAGCCCTACCAAGACACCCGAGTACCTGGCGGGCGGACGCGCAGTGGTGTCGTCAGCCATCACCGATGTGCTGCGACGCTATGGCGAATGCGGCATGGTGTCCATTTGCGAAACGCCGCAGCAGTTCGTGCAAGCCATTGCCACCGAACTGGAACGAATTCACGATAGACCCGCTCTTTATGAGCGCGCGGACGAGATCCTGGCGGGCATGTCGTGGGACGGGACCAGCGACCGCATGATGGCCATCATGGCCGACGGACGGCGGCGGCCGGCGCCCAAGCTGGTGTCGGCCTTGACCTTTGGACATGACAGGCCGGTGCCTATCGCCAACGGCGGAGCCCACTACGACTACCTGATCGTGGGCGCGGGTTTTGCGGGCAGCGTATTGGCAGAGCGTCTGGCATCGGAATTGGACAAGAAGGTGCTGGTGATCGATCGTCGTCCGCATATTGCCGGCAACGCCTATGACTACTATGACGCAGCCGGTATTCTTGTCCATAAATACGGTCCGCACATCTTCCATACCAATTCCCAGAAAGTGGTGGATTACCTGTCCCGATTCACCGCATGGCGGCCTTACGAGCACCGCGTGCTGGCGCAGGTGGATGGCAAGCTGGTGCCAATGCCGATCAACCTTACTACACTTGCCAAGCTGTATGGGCGGGCCTTTACGTCCGAGCAGGCGAGCGAGTTCCTTGCCGCCCGCGCCGAGCCGGTCAACCCGGTCAGGACATCTGAAGATGTGGTGGTCAGCAAGGTGGGGCGCGAGCTGTACGAGAAATTCTTTCGGGGCTATACCCGCAAGCAATGGGGGCTTGATCCCAGCGAACTGGATAAAGCCGTGGCGGCGCGCATACCCGTACGGACCTCGACCGACGACCGCTACTTCACCGATACCTTCCAGTGCATGCCGTTGCATGGCTACACCCGCATGTTCGAGAAAATGCTGGATCATCCCAACATTACAGTCAAGACGGGGACATCGTATGACGACGTTCGCGATGCCATCCATTACGATCACTTGATCTACTGCGGCCCTATCGACGAATTTTTCGGTCATCGTTACGGCAGGCTGCCTTATCGCTCTTTGCAATTTCTGCAGGCTACGCTGGACCAGACCACCTTCCAGCCGGCTGCAGTGGTCAACTATCCCGCCGAAGACATCCCCTACACACGCATTACCGAATACAAGTATTTGACCGGGCAAGAGCATGAGAAGACGAGCATTACCTACGAAATACCCAGCGCGGTAGGCGAACCCTATTACCCGGTGCCCCGTCCGGAGAATGACAGGCTGTTCCGCAAGTATCAGGATCTTGCCGACCGGACGCCGGGTGTTACTTTCGTTGGGCGTCTTGCTACGTATCGGTACTACAACATGGATCAAGTCATCGCCCAGGCACTTAGCGTCTTCGAGCGGCTTGCCGAGCCCGAACCCACGCAGCAGGGCAGCCCGGCGGCGCAGTCTGTGGCCTAGATCCAGGGAAAGCCATGTCGGCATTGTTTCAGAGCTACTTCATGGGCGGCTTCGAGTGTTCCACTCAACGCCGCCCCGATGGTGTCCGGCTGGATTTGCTGCGCGCGACCGGACACGATCGCTATGCCGAGCAGGACTATCGCGCTTTGCTGGCGCAAGACATCGCCACTGCACGTGATGGATTGCGTTGGCACCTGATCGAGCAGCATCCGGGGCAATATGACTGGAGCAGCTTTCTTCCCATGCTGCATGCGGCAAGCCGGACGGGCGTTCAAGTCTTGTGGGACTTGTGCCATTACGGCTGGCCTGAACACATAGACATCTGGTCCAGCGACTTCCCGGATCGCTATAGCCGATACGCGGCAGCCGTTGCCAGGTTGGTTCGCGACGAAACAGCCGATGTTCCGTTTTACTGTCCAATCAACGAGATCTCGTTTTGGGCGTGGGCGGCGGGTGACATGCGCTTATTTGCGCCGCGCGCGACGCGCCGGGGCATGGAGCTGAAGTGTCAGTTGTTGCGGGCGGCGATAGCGGGCACCCGCGCCATACTCGAGGTTGATCCACGCGCCCGTTTCGTCGCTGTCGACCCGGTCATCCATGTAGTGCCCCGCACGCCAGCCATGCGGCGCGCAGCAGCGCATGCCCGTGCGGCACAGTTTGAAGCCTGGGACATACTGGCAGGCAAGCTGCATCCCGAGTTGGGCGGAGGACCGGATTGTCTAGATATTATCGGCGTCAACTATTACTCGAATAATCAATGGTTCTTGCGTGGCCGAACCATTGAGGTCGGCGATCCGCTGTATCGCCCGTTTCGTGAAATTCTGGCCGAGACCCATCAGCGCTATGGCCGTCCTTTATTCGTTGCGGAGACCGGTGCCGAGGGTGACTTGCGCCAGCCGTGGTTGCGCTACGTTTGCGATGAGGTTCTGGCGGCCATCGAACTCGGTGTGCCGGTCGACGGCATCTGCCTGTATCCGGTTACCGACTACCCCGGCTGGGCCGATGAACGACATTGCGATTGCGGCCTGCTGGGCCCGCCGCAGCAAGACGGAAGCAGGGCGCTACATGAGCCACTCGCAGCCGAGCTGGCCCGCCAGCAGGAGCGGTTCCGTTACGCCCGCGAGCAGGACGGCGGCATTGCAGTAGAGGCCCTGGCAACTGGCAGAGGGGGCCGGCCGTGAGCTCCAGCAGCGTGCCTAACCGGCCGTGGCCATTTCTTCTGAAGTACCTGAAATTGCGGCGCTGGCAGTTTGGCACATTGGCTGTACTGGTAGTGTCGGCGGGTACTTGCGCCGTGGCGGTCCAGTACGGCATGAAGCTGGTCGTCGATGCCATGGTGACGACCGAACGGGCGGCGGCGCAAGTCTGGCCGCCCTTGCTGATGTTTCTTGGATTGATTGCCCTGGAAAACATACTATGGCGCTGCAGCGGCTGGCTGGGTTGCCGTGCCATCGTTGCCACGGGCGCCGACGTCCGGGTGGACCTGTTCCAGCACATGATCGGCCACCCCATGCGCTACTTTGCCAAGCACTTGTCCGGATCGCTAAGCAGTCGCATCACGGCGACGGCCGGTTCGACCGGGGCGATACTAAGCCGGTTGATCTGGAACATTACGCCCCCCGCCGTCGACTTTATTGGCGCGGTCGTGGTGCTGACGCTGGTGGATTACCGGATGTCGCTGGCACTGGTTGCCTTCGTGGCCATCGTTGCCTCCATTATCATCGCGTTCGGCATACGGGGCCGGGCCCTTCATCGGGCCTACGGCCAGGAGGCAGCAGTCGTGGGCGGCGAACTGGTGGACACCGTCACCAACGTATGGGCGGTGAAGGCGTTTTCGGCCAGGGAGCGAGAGCGTCAACGCCTGGCCAGTGCCATAGGCATAGAAGCCCGCGCGCAGCGCAAAAGCTGGATGTACTTGGAGAAAGCGCGGGTCATACACGACGTCTGCCTGTGGATCATGACCGGCACGATGCTGATCTGGGCGTTACGTGCCTGGCAGTCCGGCTCGGTCAGCGCCGGCGATGTCGTCCTGGTCAGCGCCTTGACGTTCCGCATCTTGCATGGCTCGCGCGATCTTGCGCTGGCCTTGGTAGAGATGTCACAGGAATTCGGCATAGTGGCCGAGATGCTGGAGGTCATAGGCGAGCGCCATGCGATATCTGACGCGCCGGGCGCCCTGCCAGTACAACCCACGCAGGGCCGCATTGAGTTTCGCAACGTCACGTTTCGCTATCCCGACAGCAAGAAACCCGTATTTCAAAACCTCCATCTTGTGATTCCCCCCGGTCAGAAGCTTGGTTTGGCGGGCCCTTCGGGCGGTGGCAAGTCCACGCTGTTGGCACTGATCCAGCGTCTGGACGATGTGCAGCAAGGAGAGATACTGATAGACGGCGTGCCTGTCAGCGCCATGAGCCAGGATTCATTACGGGCGGGTATTGCCGTGGTGCCGCAGGATATCAGCCTTTTCCGCCGTTCCGTGATGGAGAACATACGTTACAGCCGCCCCGATGCCAGTGACGAAGACGTCTATGCCGCGGCTCGCCATGCTCAGTGCGACGCCTTTATCCGCCGGCTGCGCCATGGGTACGACACCATCATAGGCGAGCGCGGCGCCACGCTGTCTGGCGGGCAGCGCCAGCGTCTGGGCATAGCACGCGCCTTTTTGAAGGACGCGCCGGTCCTGATATTGGACGAGGCTACTGCCGCATTGGATACAAAGTCCGAGCGGGCGGTGCAGCGGGCGCTGCAGAACCTGATCAGTGGCCGTACGGTGATTGCCGTTGCGCACAGGTTGTCCACGCTAAGCCAATTCGATCGCATCGTCATGTTGAGCGAAGGCAAGATCGTGGAGGACGGCAGCCCCGAAGAACTGCTGGCGCGTGATGGCTTGTTCAGCTCGCTGTGGAACGCGCAGTCGGGCATGGGGCGCGCAAGTGCTTAGCGCCCCAGCCGACGATCACTTCTCCTGTTTCTCGTTCAAGGCGCGCGCCATCTCGAGGTGTTCCTTCAGTTTCGGCAAGGCCTTGGTGGCCAGGGCCTTCACGTCGGGATCCTGCGCGCCCTTGCTGGCCTTCTCGAACATGTTCACTGTGGCCTCGTGCGATGCCACGCCGATCCGATTGACATACATGGCGTCGAACGCACCGCCCGAAAGCGCTTTCAAGGCCGTAATTTCGGTGACCTGCATAGCCGAGGGTCCGTCGGGCGGGGTCATGCCTTTTTCCTGTGCCAGGCCGGATGCTTCCTTAGCCATCATTTGATGGTCCTTGATCATCATCTGGGCAAAGTCCTTGACGTCCTGGCTGGATGTTTTTTCCAACGCCAGCTGGCTGCCTTCAACCTCGGCATGGCTGCCCTGGATGGCGTTCTCGAGAAAGTTGGCGTCCTCCTGGGTCAGTTGCGATTGCCCTTGGGGGCTTGTGGCGGGCGCGGCCTGTTGCGTGGTGCCGGGCTGGGTCGCCTGCGTGCCGGCGGCCAGCTGCGCGCCTTGAGTGGTCTGAGCCTGGACGGAAAGACCCCCCAGTGTTGCACTGAATGCAAAGGCGATGGCGGTTAGTCGCGTATTCATAAGCGCTCCTTGTAGGGTTGTGAACCTGCGGACCCCATAAGCCTGCAAGGGGCGTACCTGCGCAATTGCTCTGGTATTTATTTACAGCACAACCCTAAACAATCAGGCGCGTCTGTCGTTGACAGAGCTTCCGCACATCGCGGACCTCAGCTTCCGTAAGCACTTAACAACTGGCTTCTATGAACAATTTAAAGATAGGCACACGCTTGGCCGTGGGCTTTACATTCATGCTGCTGCTCGTGGCGATCCTGGCAGGCATCGGGCTTTGGCGCATGCAGGCATCGGACGCGATGACCGATGAAATTCTGGAGATCAGACTCAAGAACGAAAGATTGATTACCGAATGGCGGACGCAGACCTCGCTGAACGCGGTACGGACGGTTGCGGTGGCTCGAACCACCAACCCGGGAGCAATCAGGTACTTTGAAGAGCAGATGGCTGAAGCCTCGGCGCGCGTCGATACCCTGCGTGAAGCACTGCGGGCCAATCTCACTGACGCGGAAGCGATCGAAAAGTACAACGCGGTGGCCCAGAAGCGCGCCGTATACAGGGATGCCCGTGAGGCCGCCTTGGGTTCAGGTGACTTTCTGACAAGACAAATGTTCGTAGAGAATGAACTGGATGGAATGTTGGCTGGCTATACGGGCAGTATTGATGAGCTGTTGCAGCATCAACAAGCACTGATTGACTCCAGCGCCAGCAGTTTAAGTGATAGTAATCACTTCGGAGTCGCCCTCTTGCTGGGCTTTGCGGCACTTGCTCTCGTGGCCGGGCTGGCGTTTGCGGTGTCAATCACCCGCTCCATTACGCGGCCCCTACGCCGGTCAGTCCAGCTTGCCCAGACCGTATCCAGCAGAGATCTGCGCAGCGTCATAGAGGTAGAGGGCACAGACGAAACCAGCACGCTGCTTCGCGCCCTGCAGCAAATGAATGAGAATCTCACCGACGTGGTGCTCGATGTGCGCAATGGCGCCAATGCCATCGCTACGGCCTCCATGCAGATTTCGGCGGGCAACGTGGATCTGTCATCACGGACCGAAGAGCAGGCCAGCTCGCTTGCTGAGACCGCGGCCACCATGGAGCAACTGACCACCACCGTCAAGCAAAATGCCGATAATGCCGCCCAGGCTGGCGTACTGGCTCAGGCTGCGGCACAGGTCGCCACGAAAAGCGGCCAGGTCGTGTCCCAGGTGGTTACGACGATGGGCCAGATCAACGATTCATCCAGGAAGGTAGCCGAGATCATCGGCGTCATCGACACGATCGCTTTTCAGACCAATATCCTTGCCCTGAATGCTGCGGTGGAAGCGGCGAGGGCAGGGGAGCAAGGGCGGGGCTTTGCTGTCGTGGCAACCGAGGTTCGCGCACTGGCGCAGCGCAGCGCTACAGCCGCCAAAGAGATCAAGGAGTTGATCGATTCATCTGTCGAAACCACGGCAACAGGTAATAGGCTGGTGGCTGAAGCCGGAGCCACGATGGATGAAACCGTGACCAGCATCAAGCGCCTTACTGACATCATGGGCGAGATCACTTCGGCCAGCCAGGAGCAGAGCGTTGGCATTGAGCAGGTGAACCAGGCTGTTTCGCAAATGGACCAAGTCACTCAGCAAAACGCGGCGCTGGTGGAAGAGGCCGCAGCCGCATCGGGCAGCCTGCGCGAGCAGGCCTCCGGGCTTGCCAGGTTGGTGGCCACGTTCAAGCTGGCTGAGCAGAGCACTGTGTTGCCAGTGACGACGGAACGACCGCTTGCACTGACGTAAAAATCTCTGTAGAACTGGGTCAAGGGCACGCTGCGCTTGCGTGCCCGACTCCTTCGTTCAATCTTTATACGGCGCAGTGCATGCCCATACCGTACCGTCGTAATCAAGATGTGGTGATTGTGGGTGGCGGCCAGTCTGCTCTGTCGGTCGCCTACTTTTTAAGGCGCACGTCTTTAAGCGTCGTAATACTGGACAGCGGCCACGAGCCGGGCGGGGCATGGCTTCATGGTTGGGATTCATTGCGCCTGTTTTCACCCGGCCAGTGGAGTTCCCTACCCGGTTGGGGTATGCCGCCTGTAGAAGGCTACCCAACCCGTGATGATATTGTCAGCTACCTCGCCCAGTACGAAAATCGATACGGATTTTCGATAGAGCGGCCGGTGTCCGTGGCGAAGCTTACCCGTAGCGACGATGGCTTTGTCGTGCATACGGATGGCGGCATATGGCATGCACGCGCGGTCGTCAGTGCGACCGGTACCTGGAGCCAGCCCTATATTCCAGCCTATCCCAACCATTCGGTTTATGCCGGGGTGCAAGTACATTCTGCTCACTACCGCAACGCAGCGCCATTTGCCGGCAAGAGGGTACTTGTCGTGGGCGGCGGAAATTCGGGCGCTCAGATCCTGGCAGAGGTCTCGCGCGTAGCTGACACGACCTGGGTAACGCCGACGGATCCGGTGTTCCTGCCCGACGATGTGGATGGCCGTGTGCTGTTCGAGCGGGCAACCGCCAAATGGAAGGCGCAGCAGGAAGGCCGCATATTGCCAGACCCGCCTGGTGGCTTGGGCGACGTGGTCATGGTGGAGTCAGTCAAAGCTGCGCGCGACCGTGGTGCTCTCAACGCCGTACGCCCGTTCCGTCAGTTCACGGACCGGGGTGTCATCTGGCAAGATGGGTCGCACACTGATTTCGACGCGGTCATTTGGTGCACCGGGTTTCGGCCAGCGTTGGGCCACCTGAAACCGTTGGGTATTCTTGACGTTGATGGAAGGGTTGCTCTTTCGGGGACGCAGTCGGTCGACGTTCCCGGCTTATGGCTGGTGGGCTATGGCGAATGGACGGGTTTTGCTTCGGCAACACTGGTGGGTGGCATGCGCTATGCCAGGGCCACGGCTCTTGAAGTAGCCCAGGCGCTAGAAGGTCAGCAACCACCCCGCAGTACCGGTGCCGACCACCACCAGCCACGCAGGCAGCCTCCAGAACATTAAGGCGACCAATGCCACAAGCGCCAGGCCAAAGTCTTGGGGTGCATGAATCGCGCTCGTCCATACAGGCCGATAAAGAGCGGCCAGAAGCAGGCCAACTACGGCGGCATTGACGCCTGAGAGCGCAGCTTGCGTACGGCTATTACGGCGCAATGACTCCCAGAATGGCAATACCCCAACAACCAGCAGGAAGGACGGTGCGAAGATCGCCAGCAGGCAAAGCAGGCCGCCTAGCCAGCCCGAAGGCGCACCGCCCATTGATGCGCCCAGGAAGGCTGCGAAGGTAAATAGCGGGCCAGGAACGGCCTGCGCAGCACCGTAGCCGGCCAGAAACGATTCATTGCTGACCCAGCCCGTGGGCACGACCTCGGCTTGCAGCAGAGGCAGCACCACGTGCCCCCCACCAAACACCAGGGATCCGGCACGGTAGAAAGCATCCACCATGGACAGCGCTTGATTCGGGAATAGCACCGACAGTAAGGGCAAACCGATCAGCAAGCCAAAGAATAGAGCCAGGCAAAACAGGCCAGCCGACCGCGTGATCACAATCGGCAAAGGGTCGTGTGCTGTGCCTGTTTGCGGTCTGAACCATAGCAGTCCGATGGCGGCCGCAATGACGATGGCTATCACCTGGCCCCAGGCAGACGGCACGACAAGAACCATGCAAGTGGTTGCCGCCATAATGACGATGCGCGGCGCATCCGTACAAAGATTGCGAGCCATTCCCCATACTGCTTGCGCCACCACGGCAACGGCCACGACCTTCAAGCCGTGCAGCACACCGGATGGCATCGCATCGCCGTAACTCGAGATGCCCAGGGCAAACAAGATGAGGGCAATCGCGGACGGCAAAGTGAAACCCGTCCATGCAGCCAACGCTCCGGCATAGCCGGACCGGGACAGCCCCAATGCGATCCCAACCTGACTGCTGGCTGGACCAGGCAGGAACTGGCAGAGCGCGACCAGGTCAGCGTAGCTGCGCTCGCTTAACCATCGTCGCCGCGTAACGAACTCGTCCCGGAAGTAGCCCAAATGGGCGATCGGGCCGCCAAAAGAGGTAAGGCCCAGCCGAAGAAAAATCAGGAAGACAGCCCAAGGGCTGCGGTCGGTTTTACAGGCCACCCAAGCGCACGGCAAGCGCCGCCAAAGTAATCAGCAATACCGGCAAAGTCAGCACAATACCCACTTTAAAGTAGTACCCCCAAGTGATGGTCATGCCCTTGCGCGCCAACACGTGCAGCCATAATAGCGTGGCCAGGCTGCCAATAGGCGTGATTTTGGGGCCCAGGTCGCTACCAATGACGTTCGCATAAATCATGGCTTCCTTCACAACGCCAGTTGCCTGGCTGGCGTCGATCGACAGTGCGCCAATCAGCACGGTGGGCAAATTGTTCATCATGGATGAGAGCAGGGCGGTCAGTACCCCGGTGCCTATAGTCGCCATCCACAGACCGTGGCCGGCGAAGTAATCCAGCAAGCGGGCGATCATCTCGGTCAGCCCCGCGTTGCGCAAGCCGTAGACGACCAGGTACATTCCTAACGAAAAAATAACGATGGCCCAGGGCGCTTCCCGTACCACCTTGCGCGTGCTGATTCTATGTCCGCGTCCCGCAACGACAAGCAAGGCCAGAGCGCCCAGCGCCGCAATGGCGCTGACGGGAATGCCAAAGCCCTCCAGGGTAAAGAAGCTGATCAGCAGCAGCCCCAATACGATCCAACCGGCGCGGAAAGTCGCCAGGTCGCGTATTACCGTTTTGGGTTCCTTAAGTTGGCTGGCATCGTAGCGCAGGGGAATGCTGCGGCGAAAATACAGCAGTAAAACCAGAAGGGTGGCGGCGACAGAAACGAAGTTGACGGGCACCATGACGGCTGCGTAGCGCGCAAAGCTGATATCGAAAAAATCCGCTGAAACGATATTGACCAGGTTGGACACAATAAAAGGCAAGCTGGCGGTGTCGGAAATAAAGCCGGCGGCCATGACAAAGGCCAAGGTAGCCGCCGGGCTGAACCCCAACGCCAGCAACATCGCCATAACAATAGGCGTGAGGATCAAGGCGGCTCCATCGTTGGCAAAGAATGCCGACACCGCAGCGCCCAGCAACACGATCAAGGCGAATAACAGGTGGCCGCGCCCGCGGCCCCACCTGGCCACGTGCAGCGACGTCCATTCAAAGAACCCCGCCTCATCGAGCACGAGGCTGATGATGATGATCGCGACGAATGCACCGGTCGCGTTCCAGACAATCTGCCAAACAACGGGTATGTCGCTTATGCTGACCACGCCGAAAGCCAGCGCGAGCAGGGCGCCGATAGCCGCGCTCCAACCAATGTTCAAGCCGCGCGGCTGCCAGATAACCAAGACGATGGTAACAATGAAAATCAAGAGTGCAGCAATCACATCAGGCTGCCGATGCGGTCGAGTTCCGCCTTTAAGCGAGTTGGGTTGCCTTTAAGCTCTGTGAGTGGCAACGCCAGGAACGCTTTGATACGAGCACGCAAAATGCGATAGGCATGCTCGAACGCCGCGTCAATCTCTTCATCGGTGCCTGTGGCATGGGCTGGATCTTCAACCCCCCAATGGGTACGAATCACCGGGCCGAGGTAGGCAGGGCAGGTTTCACCTGCAGCACTGGCGCAAACGGTGACGACCATGTCGGGCGTCAGCGGCAAGTTATCCCACGATTTGCTGGAATAGCCGGTCGTTGAAATACCTTCTCGTGCGAGGAGTGCCAAAGAGCGCGGGTGCACCTGTCCGGTTGGATGGCTTCCGGCGCTCATCGCCGTCCACCCTGCTGGCGCAACATGATTAAACGTGGCTTCAGCGAGAATCGACCGGCAAGAGTTGCCGGTGCAGAGAAAAAGAATATTCATATAAGGGGCAGAAACAAGACGAGTTTATTTTTCGGTGACGAGGCTGGGCTGAGCTGTTTGATCTGCCAATGCATGGAATTCACATTTGATCGCCACGCGGTCCAAAGTCGCCAATGGCAAGCTATTTAAAATCTTTATCCGGTTCGCGATTTGGCGAAAAACTTTATCGAAGTGCTGTCGCTGTTCTTCAGAGTTCCCCGTACAAGCTGCCGGGTCTTCGAAGCCCCAATGAGCCGTAATGGGTTGGCCAGGCCACACAGGACATTCTTCCCCGGCTGCGCTATCGCAAAGGGTAATCACAAAATCCATTTGCGGGGCGTCTGGACGCGCAAACTCGTCCCAGCTCTTGCTGCGCAAACCGTCGACCGGTAGACGACTTGAATTCAGAATTTGAAGCGTAAGCGGATTGACGTGAGGCCCCGGCCGGCTGCCAGCACTAAATGCCCTAAACCGGCCATGACCAAAAGAATTCAGCAGCACCTCTGCCATGATGCTGCGCGCTGAGTTCTCCGTACAGAGAAACAGAGTGTTATAGACTTTATCCGACATGGGGACCCCGCAGTTTAATGTCGCCGGCTCAGCGGCCAGCACACGAGTTAGTGTGATTAGCTGTGATTCTTTGGAACAGCGACACAGGCATCGACCTTTACAGGCGAGCAGGGGTTTCCGCCGCAGCAATTGTCTGTGAGGTAGGCCAGAAGGGAATTCATGACTGCATATTCGGCCGAATAAAAAACGAAGCGCCCTTCTTGACGGGATGACAAAAGTCCTGCGTTTACCAGTTCCTTCAGATGGAAGGAAAGCGAGGAGGGCGCAATCCCCAGCATCTCTGATAGCTGCCCGGCTGGCAACCCGGCAGGGCCCGCCTGCACCAGGTAGCGGTAGGCCTCCAGGCGGGACCCATGGGCAATGGCGGCGAGCGCACGGACTATACTTTTCGTTTCCATTATTCGATAATACTCGAAATAACGAAATTTAGTAATCTCTCTTGGTCTAGTCTTTTAACTCGCTGAATACATCCCGTTTTTGTTTGAGGTATTGATGCCCACCGGTTTGCCCCTCCATGATCTCTCGCTGCCATTGATTGACCAGTCGCTGTTGGAACAGCCAACGCTAGCCCAGCTTTCGTTGTGCAGCGGCGCGGCCCATCCGCCTCGTATTCTTTTGCTTTACGGCTCGCTGCGAGAGCGTTCGTACAGCCGGTTGCTGGTAGAGGAGGCCGCGCGCATTTTGACCGGCCTGGGTGCAGAAGCCAGAATCTTCGATCCGCATGGCTTGCCCATGCCCGACAGTGTTGCCGCTGACCATCCCAAAGTCGCCGAACTACGGGACTTATCGCTTTGGTCGGAGGGCCAAGTGTGGTGCAGCCCTGAACGTCATGGCAACTTAACGGGGGTGTTCAAGAGCCAAATCGATTGGCTGCCTCTAGAAACAGGAAGCGTGCGCCCGACGCAAGGACGCACACTGGCCGTCATGCAAGTCAGTGGCGGCTCTCAATCGTTTAACGCAGTCAATGCGCTGCGAGTGCTTGGCCGTTGGATGCGCATGGTGACCATCCCGAATCAATCATCGGTGGCCAAGGCTTACCAAGAGTTCGCCGAGAACGGACGGATGAAGCCGTCGGCCTACTACGATCGAGTAGTCGACGTGATGGAGGAACTAGTTAAATTCACCTTGCTGGTCCGGGATCGAAGCGATTACCTCACAGACCGCTATAGTGAGCGTAAGGGTGTGGCCGCCGAGGCCGCCCGCTTGGCGGAGCGCGCCATGGAACAAGAAGCCCAAACCACCGAGAGCTGATCGGAAGCAGTCCTGCCAGATACGATCGTTCGATGTCGGTCGAGGTGATGCCTGTACGGCATCGAAGTTGCTGCGCAAGGGGGCGGTGCGCCCCTCAACCCCCTTGGAGACCGATATGCCTCACCAAAAATTTCAATCGTGCATAGATGCTTGTTATGCATGCGCTGCCGAGTGCGACCACTGCGCCGTCTCATGCCTGGCGGAACAGGACGTTAAAAGCATGGCCCGTTGCATAAAGAAGGACATGGATTGCGCCCAAATTTGCCGCTCGGCGGCCAGTTATATGGCCAGAGGAAGTGAGTTTTCCCAGGCGCTTTGCCGCCTGTGTGCGGAGGTTTGCCAAGCTTGCGCAGATGAATGCGCCAAACACCAAATGGATCACTGTCAGCGCTGTGCGGAGGCGTGCCGCACTTGTGCTGAAGAGTGCAGACGGATGGCCCAGATGGCCTGAATGGCCAATAGCAGCGTCATGCCATGACGAGTCACTGCAGGGCAAGCGAATTGGCGCGAACGCATGAGTACGGCCGACTTTTCCAGTTAGCCATTTCGCGCTCCTAAAGCTATAGAGTTAATACGCATAATGTGTATTATGTAAAGTCAGTAATATGAGTGTACAGGCAGTGGCCGCCACCTTACTGCTCCTGGTGGCGGCCTTTTCAACGCTTATTCCGTGGTGGTGCCGTCGAAGTGCTCTTCTTTCTCGTCGGCCTTGGTCGGGTGCAGCGTTCCTTCCCGGTGCTCGGGCGGCCCGTACAAGGTATACAGGCGCAACGGCTCGGTTCCTGTGTTGACTACGTTATGGCGGGCGCCAGCCGGCACGATGATGGCGTCGTCATCCTGTATGTCGTAAGTATTGTCATCGATGGTGACGCGCCCCTTGCCTGCTTCGATGCGGAAGAACTGGTCATGGCCTTCGTGCACCTCGGCACCGATTTCCTCGCCAGCCTGCAAGGTCATCAAAACCAGCTGCATGTGCTTGCCGGTATACAGCACCTTGCGGAAGTTGTCGTTCTCGACGGTGACCTTCTCGATGTTATCTACATAGCCTTTCATGCCATCACTCCTCTAAAAAAGCATACTGTCGATCTTAACATTGGCAGGTTATTGCGATTGGGTATGGCGCCTCAGCCGTCCTTATGGCCAATATACAAACCGCGAGACCCACTCTAGCGTTGAACCCGTCCCCCTTCCTTTCACAGGAGAACACCATGCTTGTACGCATCGCGGTGCATATGGATAGCGACCTGCGCTGTGCCAGCCGCCTGGAGATCGCGGCGCAGTTGGCGGCCCAGCACAAGGCTGAACTCGTTGGCGTATACGTACGCTACCTCCCTTTTCGCTTTTACAAGCAAACTGGGCAGTCCGACGAGATCTACTCTCCAATACGTACAAAACTATCCCAAGAGGAAGAGAAGGCGCGTACGCTTTTCGAAGAGGCTGCGGCGGCAAATGGCGTGCTTGCGCGCTGGAAGTCGCCCCAAGGAGAGCTCGGCCCGGCCTTGGCGCTGCAGGCGCGCTATTGCGATCTCATCGTCATGAGCCAATTCAATCCCAACGAAACCAGCGCGCCGCAGTATGCGAATCTTGCCGAGGAAGTCATCATGGGGGCCGGCCGTCCCGTTCTGGTGCTTCCCTATGCGGGAAAAATCGCTACACCGATCGGGCATAGCGTGCTGTTCTGTTGGGATCTTGGACGCGAAGCCGCCCGGGCCTTTGCCGACGCACGCCCTATCCTGCACGAAGCCGCAGAACTGATCGTCTTGACCGTTGATGAAGAGGCAGAACGCATGCGGCCCAACGATCTTGATCCTCAAGATATTTCTATTTACAGCAAGTTGCGGAAATACCCTGAACCGAGAATTGTCAGTCGGCCCAGCCGCGATATTGGTGTCGGTTGCACGATTTTGAACGCCGCCACCGATTACGGCAGCGACCTGATCGTGATGGGCGCCTACGGGCATAGCCGCTTGAGAGAATGGGTGCTGGGCGGAGCCTCCCGCACGCTGATCCAGACCATGACCGTGCCCGTTCTGTTTTCTCATTAAGGCGCTACTGTTGCGGCGTGTGCCGCGAGGCCGCCGGCGCAGGTGAATCGGCATCGTTCAATGGGTACGCGTCTGCGACATAGGCCGGCCCCTTCATCACCAGGACAATGAACGCCCCTATTGTCACGGCAACCACAAGATTGCAATACAAGAGGAATCCGGCTGTCGCATAGATGTCCACTTTGGATATGAGGTCGTCCAGCCGCAGTGCATGCATGTCCCAGTTGCCTTGCCGCAGGAGCAGCGAGGGCATCATCAGCAGGGTCGCGCCGATGCAAAATATCATCGGCATCCGGGCCAACACGACCCGCTCCAGCCCTGGTTCGCTAGAGACGTAGCCCGGCAGTCTATTGAACAAGTTCATGGGTGGCTCCTTTGAAGTGCAGGAGAGCCCAAGTCCAGCACCTCACGTGCCTATAAGTAGGGTGACATGCTTCGTTACTCGCGTCGATTGTCATCTGCGAGCCATGCTTTCACAATGGAAACATGACTACAGGTGCACCTACGCGATTGCCGCGACATGTGGGATTCATCCCGGATGGCAATCGCCGCTGGGCGGTCCAGAATGGAATGCAGAAACAGGAAGGCTATGCGCATGGCATAGAACCGGGGCTCGCCTTGATGGATACTTGCCGTAAGTTGGGCATTGAAGAAGTGTCGATTTACGGCTTCACTCAAGACAATGTTCATCGACCCGCGGTGCAGAAAGAGAGCAAGCGGCGCGCTACGCTCGCATGATGTCAGTCGCATCGACCTTATTGTGCGCTGGGGAGGCGGCAGGCGCCTTAGCGGCTTTTTGCCCGTGCAATCGGTTTATGCCGATATGTATTTCGTTGACGACTATTGGCCAGACTTTCATCCCGACCATATGCAGCAGGCGCTGGCATGGTATGCATGCCAGGACCGGACGCTTGGCGGATAGTCCCGTCAAGCCGGGTATGGAATTTGGCAGGACACTTTCATGAACCCACACACTCCCGAAGCCTGGCAAGGCAGTCTTTTCGACGAGCCCGCGGAGACGCGGCCGCAGGGCCTGCGCTACGCAAACGGCTTCCTGTCTGTCGATGAAGAGGCCAGCCTGATATCGGCGATCGCAGCCCTGCCGCTGCGCGAGATGCGTTACAAGGCCTATACCGCGCGGCGGCGGGTTGTCAGCTACGGGGCCAGCTACGATTTTGATGAGGGCATGCTGCGTCCTTCCGGCCCGCCGCCTGCCTTCCTGAACGCGCTGGGCGCCAAGGCCGCCGCGTGGGCTGGCCTGCAGGCCGAAGACTTCACTCAGATACTGGTGGCCGAATACCAGCCGGGCACTCCGCTGGGCTGGCACCGCGACGTACCGGATTTTGAAGACATCGTTGGCGTGTCGCTTGGCAGCGCCGCCCTGCTGCGCTTTCGTCCATACCCGCCAGTCCAGCCGTCGCGCGCCGATCTGATCAAACTACGGGCCGAGCCGCGGTCCATCTATCTGCTGCGCGGCCCTGCCAGATGGGAATGGCAGCACAGCGTTGCGCCTACCACTGCCCTGCGCTACTCGATTACCTTTCGCACGCCTGCTCGCCGTAAGCCAGTTCGCTAGTGAAAGTCCGTGACTTTATTACGCAAGCGCTTGACCTCGCCATGCAAGGTCTTGCGCTGGACGCGACGCCGTTGCGATGCCCGTGTGGGCCGCGTCGGCTTGCGTTCGGCGCGTTCCTGCAGTGCCATTCGTATTAGTTCCAGCAATCGCTCGATGGCGTCCGCGCGGTTCTTGTCCTGGCTGCGAAAAGACTGCGCCTTGATCACAATGACGCCCTCTTTCGATATACGACGGTCATTCAGGCTGCGCAGCGCCTCCTGGCTTTCAGGCGGCAGGCCGGATTTGCCGATGTCAAAGCGCAAGTGCACGGCACTGGACACCTTGTTGACGTTCTGGCCGCCCGCCCCTTGGGCTCGTATCATGCTGAACTCGATGTCACGTTCGTCCAGCCAGATGTCGTCGACTATGTGAAACAGCGCCATCTGGACTCCATTGTTTTCTCCGACTGCATAACAAATTAACTGCAAGCCCTGCATCATAGTCTGCTCATCCGCAAAGCACAGCCGGTTGCACCATGGCGCAACCCCGACGGGCTGCCCGGCATGCCAGTTGCTGTTCAAGAAGAACTTGGTCTTCCTGGAGCGACGTACCGGCTTATGGTCTCCTTCGACTGGCAGCGCCTATGGCTGGATGAATTGCCCCTGAGCTTTTTGGCAGAGGTCGCGTTTCGTGCCCTCTTCGCTTACGTCGTTGTCTTTCTCTTCCTGAAGGTTTCCGGGCGTCGCGGCATACGACAACTGTCGGTTTTCGAACTGGTTGTTATCCTGACGCTGGGCTCGGCGGCGGGCGACGTGATCTTCTATGAAGACGTGCCCATACTACCCGTGCTCATGACCTTCGTGGTATTGCTGCTGCTGTATCGGGCCACCACCTTCCTGATGGGCCGATCACCCCGGTTCGCTAGTTGGATGGAAGGCGATCCGGTTACCTTGATCGTGGACGGACAATATGAACTGGATAGTCTTGCACGCCTGAACATTTCTGAAGATGAATTCTTCATGGAGTTGCGTCAACAAGGTATCGAGCATCTCGGTCAACTGCGACTGGGCATACTGGAGGTTGACGGCGACGTAAGCTTATATTTTTACGATAACGACGCCATACGGCCCGGCCTGTCCGTCTTGCCCCCAGAGCATCGCAAGGTCTACACTGAAGTACCGGACAGCGGTCTCTACGCCTGCGCGTGCTGCGGCGCGACGCAGACCATAGACAGCCAGCAAGGTCTAAGCTGCCCACGCTGCGAGCACACATCCTGGTCACCGGCCCTGCGCACTCTGCGCCCGCGCTGACCCGTATCAGTCCGTACCTACAGGAGAGAAAACATGAGCCAATACCAGATCGCCGTGGTGATAGGTAGCCTAAGGCAAGAGTCTTTCAATCGACAACTGGCCAAGGCGTTGATCAAGCTTGGGCCGCCGGAGTTCACCTTCAAGAAACTGGAGATCGGCGATCTACCCCTGTATAACCAGGACGACGACGCCAACCAGGCAGACAGCGTCAAACGCCTGAAAGCGGAAATCTCCGCCTCACAGGGCTTGCTGTTCGTTACGCCCGAGTACAACCGATCCATGCCAGGCGTGCTTAAAAACGCTATCGATCACGCCTCGCGTCCTTACGGACAGAACGCCTGGGCCGGCAAGCCAGCTGGCGTACTTGGCATATCGATTGGTGCCATCGGAACTGCGCTGGCCCAGCAGCATCTGCGCAATGTGTTGGCCTACCTGGACGTGCCCACCTTGGGCCAGCCGGAAGCCTTTATTCAGACCAAGGACGGATTGTTTGACGAAGCCGGTAATGTCGGGGCGGGCAGCCGCGAGTTCCTGCAGACCTGGATGGACAGCTATGTGGCCTGGGTGCGCAAGCACGCCTAAATTTGTTCGTATCGGTCGAAGTCGCGGTCGGTAAGCTCTTCACGGTGGGTGACCTCGGCCACTCGCGCAGCGGGCGGGCCGTGGTGCAGCCATGACAGCATGCGATCAACCTGGTCATGTGGACCCTGGATCAGGGTCTCGACCGACCCGTCATCCAGGTTTCTTACCCAGCCCGTCACTTTCAGCATATGAGCGTGGCGGACCGCTGCCGCGCGAAAGCCCACACCCTGGACACGTCCAGTGATGCGGGCAATGATGGTTTCCACATTGGCGGCCGGATGCAGTTTCTTCATGCGTAAAAATAAACAGCGATTACTGCGGCGCTCCGGCAAGTATCCACTCGACCACGAGCTTGATGTCGGCATCCGAAATATTTGGATTTGGCGGCATGGGTATTGGGCCCCACACACCACTGCTGCCTTCTTTTATGTGCTTGGCAAGCAGCTGAGCGGCATTGGCATCGTCCTTGTGCTTGGCCGCAACGTCTTTGTAGGCCGGACCGACAAGCTTCTTGTCGATCGCATGACAGGCCAGACAGGCGTTCTTGCTTAGTATGTCTTGTACTTTGGCGGCATCCGGGGCGGCTTGCGCCATGCTGCCCATGGCCAACAAGGCCACGCCCAACGCTACATTACGAACTTTCATTTCAACACCTCCTGTGAACATGCCGCAATTATGTCACGAACCGCAGGCGCCGGACAGCAAGGCCCTGCGCCATTGTCAGGCATGAGCACGCTCTTGGGCGGGGGCCTGTACCCGATGCAGATTCAATGCCGTATTGATGATGCCCACATGACTGAAAGCCTGCGGAAAATTGCCCAGCATGCGTCGAAGATGCGGGTCGTATTGCTCTGCCAGCAGACCCACGTCGTTGCATAGCCCTGCCAGGCGTTCGAACAGTTCGCGCGCGTCGTCGTCGCGCCCCTGCAGGACATAGACATCGGCGAGCCAGAACGAGCAGACCAGGAAAGTGCCCTCGCCCGGTGGCAGGCCGTCCACGCCATGTTCGGTTTCGTAGCGCAACAGCAGTCCGTCGCGCATCAGGCGGTCTTCGATAGCGGCAACCGTACCCAGCACGCGGGGGTCGTCCGGCGGCAGGAAGCCCGTGAGCGCAATTTGCAGCAGGCTGGCATCCAGCAGCTTGGAGCCGTAAAACTGCACAAAACTATTCAGTTCCGGGTCATAGCCCTCGCGGCAGACTTCAGCGTGTATCTCATCGGCTATCTTGCGGCAATTGTCGGCGAACTCTTGCCCATTCTTCATGTCGCCGGCAACCATCGCGATGCGATCAAAGGCCACCCAGGCCATGACTTTCGAGTGCGTGAAGTGTTGCCGCTCGGCTCGTATCTCCCAGATGCCCTCGTCGGGTTCGCGCCAGGCCTGTTCCAGAAAAGGCACGATGACTTCGGCAATGGCTTCAATGCGCGGGTGCGCAGGCAGCTTGCCCTTGATGGCTTGCTCCATGGCGTCGGCGACTTCGCCATAGACGTCCAACTGCCTTTGGGTAGCGGCGGCGTTGCCCACGCGCACCGGCTGTGAATCTTCATAGCCAGTCAGCCAGGGCAGCTCGTATTCGGGCAGATGGCGCTCACCACCCAAGCCATACATGATCTGCATTTGACCCGGATTGCCGGCGATCGATCGCGCCAGCCAGTCGCGCCAGGCGCGGGCTTCCTCGAAGTAACCCAGGCTCATGAATGCCAATAGGGTCATGGTGGCATCGCGCAGCCAGCAATAGCGGTAGTCCCAGTTGCGCTTGCCGCCGAGCTGCTCGGGCAAGGACGTGGTGGGCGCGGCCACGATGCCCCCCGTCGGAAGGTAGGTAAGGGCCTTGAGCGTAATCAGCGAACGCTTCACCAGGGCCGACCATGGACCAACATCGGGGCAACGGCTGGAGAATTCATGCCAGAAGTATTCGGTTTTGGCCAAAGCCGCTTCGGCATCAAAAGCGTCGGCTACCGGCTCGTGGGATGGCTGGTGCGACAGGGTAAATACTTTGCGCTCACCCTGCGCAACAGTGAAGCGCGCGTTGGTGTGCTTGGCGCGCGCCTTGAGGGGAACGTCTGTGCGCAGCACCAGCATGTCGGGCCCAGCGACTGCGGTCAGCGTACGCGGATCGTGTTTTTCCACCCAGGGTACGGTACGGCCGTAGTCGAAGCGGATGACCAGGTCCATGTCGAAAGTGACCCTGCCCTGGACACCCACGACAATGCGTGCAACGCTTGAATGCGTAAAGGTGGACGGCATGAAATCAATCAGGGTGGCCACGCCCTCGTCGGTGACAAAGGTGGTTTCCAGGATCATGGTTCCATCGTGGTAATGGCGCTTGATGTTGCGTATGGGGCTGGTGGGCGAGATCTGCCATCGGCCGTTCTCTGGCGTGCCCAGCATGGCGGCGAAACACGCCGCAGCGTCAAACCGTGGAAAGCAGAGCCAGTCGATGGACCCCAATTTGGACACAAGTGCCGCTGTACGGCAGTTTCCGAGCAAGGCGTAATCTTCTATTCGGGGTGCCATAAACCTCCATAGTGAATTTGCTGTCGGCGCAGGAAAAAAAATAGGACGGCTTACGACGCTAGTTGATTTAAATCATGACGCGGGCCATCCTGTCTCTTAATATAAAGCACCCATACTGCTTATGCCAGCCGCAACGATGTCCAGTTGTACGGCTAATTTTTCTAAAAGAGGACTTATGACCACCATACTTATACCTGTGGACGGATCCGATGCATCGCTACGCGCCGTAAAAGCGGCAATCAAGGCTAGCGGCAAACTGGGCAACACCACCTTGCATCTGTTGACTGTGCAGGCGCCCATTGTGTCAGGAAACGTTACTCGCTTCTTTTCGGCGGAAGCAATCAACGACTACTACCAAGACGAAGGCAAGAACGCCCTCAGTGCAGCCAAGGCGCTGCTTGATGAAACCGGTGTTGCCTACCAGGAGAAAACCGCTGTTGGACCTGTGGCTCAAACCATCGCCAAGTACGCAAGCGAGCAAGATTGCGATTTGATCATGATGGGCACACGCGGGCTGGGCGCTGTGGGCGGCTTCGTTCTCGGTTCGGTGGCCACCAAAGTGCTTAACCTGACCGATGTGCCGGTTACGCTTATCAAGTAGCCCTTCTAGCGCAGCCCCAGTCTTAACAATTTGCCGTCCGCCTCATCCGTCAAGACGTAGACCTCGCCGTCGGGGCCGACGCGCACATCCCGTATTCGTTCATTGCGTTCGCCCAGCAGCCGCTCTTCGGCACTGATCGTATTGCCGTCCAGCGTCAGGCGGATCAGGCTCTGATCTTTCAGGGCGCCGATAAACAAAGAGTGTTCCCAGGCCGGATAGCGGGCAGCGTCATAGAACGCCATGCCGGAGATGGCAGGCGAGACCTCCCAATAATAGAGCGGCGGCTCAGTACCCTGTGCAGTGGTGCCCAGCGCTTCGGGTATCGCTCCGCCCGAATAGTTGATGCCGTGGGTCGCCAGGGGCCAGCCGTAATTCTTGCCTGCCTTCGGGATATTGATTTCGTCGCCGCCGCGCGGGCCGTGCTCATGGGTCCACACATCGCCCGTCCAGGGGTTCAGCGCCCCTCCCTGCTGATTCCGGTGGCCGTAAGACCAGATTTCCGGGCGCGCGCCCTGTGTTCCGACAAAGGGGTTGTCGTCGGGCACGCGCCCGTCCGGATGCAGCCTCACCAGCTTGCCTTGCAGCTTGTCCAGGTCTTGTGAGGTCGCGCGTTGGTTGTTTTCGCCCAGGGCGATGAACAGATAGCCTTGCCTATCGAATATCAGGCGTGAGCCGAAGTGGACGCCCGTCGACAGTTTGGGCATTTGGCGAAATATCACTTTGAAGTCGTCCAAGCGACCATGGTCGGGCGACAGCATGCCGTAACCGACCGTGGTGCCCGCCCGCCCGTTGTCGCCCGCCTCGGCATACGACAAATAGATTCGGCGGCTCTGGGCGAAGTTCGGCGCCAGCGCAATGTCCAGCAAGCCGCCCTGCGAGCGGGTATACACCTCAGGCACCCCCGATATGGGAGGCGACAGCCCGGCATCTTGCTGCCACAGCCGCAGCGTGCCGGGTTTCTCGGTGATCAGTATGCCCCTGTCATCCGGCAGGAAAGCCATCGCCCAGGGACGCTCCAGGCCGGTGGCAAGCTCGGTGACGACTACCTTGCCCTTCTCGCTGGGGTATTCATGCATGGTTGCCGCCCGCTCAGTGCTTGCAGCAAAACTGGCCGGCGCCCATGCCAGTAGCGCCCATGCGCAGCAGCGCTTCAAGGCAAGCTGCGGCCGTGTGAAGTGGTGTCCGATCTGCATGGCTTTCTCCGTTGGATAGCATAGTGGCTACAGTGTGTCGGTTGGCCCGATCGGTGCATGCTTGGTGGGCGATGGATTGTGCCATCCGCCGTAGTCGGCCACCAGCGCGTCAGCCTGCCGAGGCCCCCAGCTGCCCGGCGCATAGGGCACCACCTTGTGATGATGTTCAAGCACGGGCGCGAGCGCCGCCCACGAGGCCTCGATGGCTTTCTCGCTGGTAAACAAGGCCCTGTCGCCGGCCAAGGCATCGGCCAGCAAACGTTCGTATGGCGCCTCTTCCAGCGGGTCGACATCCAGCAGGAACAGCTCCCGTTGATCGCCAACAAACTGCTTGCCCGAGCGTTTCACGCGGGCCGCCAAGGCGACAGCCGAGCGCGGGGCGATGCGAAAGCGCAAATAGTTGGCTCGTCCTTCGCGCGGATGCGAGTCGTCGAACAAGGCTTGCGGCGGCGGCTTCAGTTGCACCAGCACCTCGGCAACGTCTTCGGCCAGGCACTTGCCGGAACGCAAGAACCAGGGCACACCGGCCCACCGCCACGAGTCGATGAACAACCGTACGGCGCAATAGGTTTCGACGTCGGATCGCTTGTCGACATGCGGCTCGCGTCTATACCCTTTGTACTGGCCGCGCACGAGATCGTCGGGCTGGACTGGGCGCAAGGCCTGGAACACTTTGGCTTTCTCGGTGTGTACGGCGGCATAGCCCTGGTAGGCAGGCGGCTCCATCGCCAGCAATGCCATGATCTGGAAAAGATGGTTTTGGATGACGTCGCGCAGGCAACCCGCGCTTTCATAGAAACCGCCACGATCCTCCACGCCAAAGGTCTCGGATAAGGTGATCTGCACACTCTGGATGTGGTCGCGGTTCCAGATGGGTTCAGTGAAGCTGTTGGCAAAGCGAAAGTACAGGATATTCATGATCGCTTCCTTACCCAGGAAGTGATCAATGCGGAAGATGGCGTTCTCGGGGAACACCGACATGGCCAGCCGGTTAAGTTCGCGTGCCGACGCCAGGTCCCGGCCAAAGGGCTTCTCGACAATAACCCGTCCGCCCTGCGCAAGACCGGAGGCGTCCAGGCCCTGGATGACAGTGGCAAACAGCGATGGGGGGATGGCAAGATAGTGAACGGGGTGCGCGGCTCCGTCCAGCGCGGCCTTCAGGCGATCGAAGGTGTCCGGGCTGTTGTAGTCGCCGCTAACATATTGCACAAGCGACACCAGGCGTTCAAATGCAGGCTTGTCGTCGATCTTGCCTTGAGCGCGCAGGCTGCGGCTAATGCGAGTGCGCAGCGCCGCCTTGGTCAGCCGGGAAGATGCCACGCCCACCACCGGCACTTTCAGCGTACCGCGCTTGCACATGGCATATAGCGCGGGGAAGATCTTCTTGTTCGCCAGATCGCCTGTCATGCCGAACAGCACCAGTGCATCGCCTACTGGCAAGGCATGGTCGGTGGGCGTCATCCGGCCTCTCCTTTGGGTTTCTCGACATGCCCTCCAAATTGCTTGCGCATGGCCGACAGCACACGGTTCGCGTAGTCGGCATGGCCGCGCGATTCGAAGCGCGAGAACAAGGCAGCGCTTAACACCGGCACCGGCACGCCTTCATCAATAGCGGCAGACAGCGCCCAGCGGCCCTCGCCAGAATCGGAGACGTGGCCGGTGTAGCCGGCAAGTTCGGGGTCGCTTTGCAGCGCCTGCGCGGTAAGGTCCAGCAACCACGACGTAACCACACTGCCCCGCCGCCACAGCTCAGTGATCTCGGGTATGTTCATGTCGTACTGATAATGCTCGGGGTGACGCAAAGGCGTTGTTTCGGCGTCCACGTCATGCGACTGTTTGCCGATATTCGCGGCTTGCAGAATATTCAGGCCTTCTGCGTAGGCGGCCATCATGCCGTACTCGATACCGTTGTGCACCATCTTGACGAAGTGTCCGGCGCCATACGGACCGCAGTGCAAATAGCCCTTGTCCGCGGTACCTTGTGTGCGGCGTCCGGGCGTCGCGGCTACGCTGTCCTGACCAGGTGCCAGCGCGGCGAATACGGGCTCCAGGCGTGCGAAAGCGGCGGGCTCTCCGCCCACCATCAGGCAATAGCCCCGCTCGAGGCCAGCCACCCCGCCGCTGGTGCCCACGTCCATGTAATGGATGCCGGTCGCAGCCAGCGTCTGCCCGCGTCGGATGTCATCGTGATAAGCCGAGTTGCCGCCATCGATGACCACATCGTCTTCGTCCAGCATAGGCACCAGGGTGTCCAGCACGGTGTCGACCACGGCCGCCGGTACCATCAGCCAGATGGCGCGCGGTCGGGCCAGTGCAGACACGAGCTCTTGCAGCGTGGCGCAATTGACGGCGCCTTGGCCGGCCAAGTGCTGTCCGGCCTCGGGGTGGCTGTCGTATACCGCGCAGTCGTGGCCCTTTTGCAGCAGACGCTGCACCATGTTGCTGCCCATGCGCCCAAGGCCAACCATCCCAATCTGCATGCTGTTCTCTCCAAAAAAGGTGCAACCCTAGCATAGAAGGGTCTAGACTACCCTTGAATGGCGGGTGCTGTGAAGCAAACCCCATGCCCCAGCAACCATCGCCCGCCCCTACTTTGTGAGGAATCCGTATGAATGCCCCGGCATACGAGCGTGCGCCTGACTGGACACTGGACCAGTGGGTCAATACAAAAGACGATATCACGCTGGACAGCCTGCGCGGCAAGGTCGTCGTGCTGCATGCCTTCCAGATGCTGTGCCCCGGTTGCGTCTCGCATGGCATACCGCAAGCCAAGGCCATTCATAACGCCTTTCCGCCCGACAAACTCAGAGTCATTGGCCTGCATACCGTCTTCGAGCACCACGAAGCCATGGCGCTGGTGTCCTTGAAGGCCTTCATCCACGAATATCGCATCCACTTCCCGGTGGCGATCGACCAGCCTGCCGCCGATGGGCCGATACCCGTCACCATGCAAGCCTACCGCCTGCAAGGCACGCCCAGCCTGATCCTGATCGACAAGGTGGGCAACATCAGGCTGCATCATTTCGGGCAACTGGACGACTTGCGGGCGGGCGCCGCCATCGGCCAGTTGTTATCCGAAGATGTCGGCTAACCGGGTTTCTTGGTACCCATCAGGGACGACAGCAGGTCCACCGGAATTGGAAACACCAAGGTCGAGCTTTTATCGCCCGCTACCTGGGTAAGCGTCTGCAAGTAGCGCAACTGCATGGCCGAGGGCTGCGTGGCCAGGATCTCGGCCGCTTCCATCAGCGCCTGCGCGGCCTGTTTCTCGCCTTCGGCATGGATGACTTTGGCACGCCGTTCGCGTTCGGCCTCGGCTTGCCGGGCGATGGCGCGCACCATGTTTTCGTTAAGGTCGATGTGCTTGATCTCGACGTTGGTAACCTTGATACCCCACGAGTCCGTCTGGGCATCGAGTATCTTCTGCACGTCAATATTCAGCTTCTCGCGCTCGGACAACATGTCGTCCAGCTCGTGCTTGCCCAGCACCGCGCGCAAGGTGGTCTGCGCCAGTTGGCTGGTTGCCTCGAGATAGCGCTCAACCTGAATAATCGCCTTCTCTGGCGCCATCACGCGAAAATAAAGCACGGCGTTGACCTTGACCGATACGTTATCGCGAGAGATGACATCCTGGCTGGGGACGTCCATGGTGACGACGCGCAAATCGACCTTGACCACTTGCTGCAATATGGGAATGACAAAGATCAGCCCGGGGCCTTTCACGCCCGTAAACCGGCCCAGTGTGAAGATCACGCCGCGCTGGTATTCGCGCAAGATCTTGATGGCATTGAAAACAAGCAACAGCAAGAAGACAACGACGACGGTAAGGCCAATATTGAACGTGTTGATAAACATGGTTCCCCCTTGGTTTAATGAGCGTCAGCCGAATTGGGCCGGTCGCGCACGACATCCAGCGTCAGCCCGTGCATGGCAACAACCCGAATAGCATCCCCCGCCACCAGGGCGTCGTTGCTCTGCACTTTCCAGCTTTCGCCGCGAACTTCGGCATATACCGTGCCGCCCGAAACCGATGTGACAACGCCCGGCAGCCCGGGCATATCTTCACGGCCGCTGACCACCGCATGCTTGTAGGCGCGTGCGGCCAGCGTGGCCGTCAAGAACATGATCAGGGCTGCCACAATACCGAACCCAACCAGGAACGGCACGGACAGGTCGTAGCCCGGAATGCCGGTGTCCGACAAGAACAGGCCACCGAGCACGAAGGCGATTACCCCGCCTATGCCCAATACCCCGAAGCTGGGTAAGAAGGCTTCGGCTATCATCATCGCCGCCCCGGCGGCGGCCAGGGCCACCCCTGCCCAGTTGACCGGCAACATATGGAAGGCGTACAGGCCCAGTACAAGGCAGATAAGCCCCGCCACGCCCGGCAACGCGATGCCCGGGCTGGTCAGTTCGAAAAACAGTCCGTAGATGCCTATCATCATGAGGATCAAGGCGACTTGCGGGTTAGCGATCAAGCCCAGCAGTTGTGTGCGCCAGTCCGGCTCCACCGTCTCCACGACGGCTTGCGAAGTCGACAACGTCAGCGTCTGGCCGTTGTCCAGTTTCACCTCGCGGCCATCCAGCTTGCTGACCAGATCGGGCGTGCTGGCGGCAAGCAAGTCAATGACGCCAGCCTTCAGTGCTTCCGGCGCCGACATGCTGCGCGCTTCCAATACCGCTTGCTCGGCGAAGTCGGCATTGCGTCCGCGCAACTGGGCAAGGCTGCGGATATAGGCAGCGGCATCATTGGTGGCCTTGCGACTGCTGGTGTCCTGCGTGGGCTTACCGGAAGCTGATCCGGAGTCATCCTTGCCGGGCTGGGGCGCCGCCCCTATGGAGATTGGCGACGCTGCCCCCAGATTGCTCGCCGGTGTCATCGCGGCGATATGGCTGGCGTAAAGAATGAAGGTGCCTGCGCTTGCGGCGCGTGCGCCGCTGGGGCCGACGAAGGTCGCAACCGGTATGGGCGATGCCAGGATGTGGCGGATGATGGTTCGCATCGAGGTATCCAGCCCACCCGGCGTGTCCAGTTCAATCACCACCAAAGACGCCTTGGCCTCTGCAGCTTCTTTCAGGCCTCGCGTAATGAAGTCGGAGGTGGCCGGGCTGATGATGCCATCAACCTGCAAGACCCGTACCGTTGCAGTATCGGGAGTATCGGCAGCCACAACCTGGGCGAGACCAACCGTCATCATGGAACAGATCAAGCTTGCCGTTGCCAGCCACCGCCATCGCATCGTGTCCATCCGGCCCTCCTGTCGTCGGTCCTCGCGGCCGTCCTTGCTGTTTGGCCGCAGTCTCAGTATAGGCGCTTCAATTCCGCAGCCAGTATCAAGGCGTGATTGTGCTCGGTGTCTTTGGCGCCATACACCAGCGTTATCTTGCCGCCCTGCGCGGCCTGTATGAGCTCGCGCAGGCGCGCCTGCTGGTCGGCCTCGCGCAGTTCGGCCTGGTAGCTTTCCTGGAATTGATCCCAGTGCTCGACCTTGTGGTCAAACCATTTGCGCAGCGCCGGGCTGGGCGCGAGATCTTTGTTCCAGTCATCGATGGCCAGGTCTTGCTTGGCAATGCCACGCGGCCACAGCCTGTCGATCAATACGCGATAGCCGTCACCCGCCGATGCGGGTTCGTACGCGCGTTTGATTTTTACAGGATGCTTCATGACGGCCGCGTCATCTCGATGGGTTTGATCCAGGCGTCGTACTGCTCGTCCGAAACAAAGCCGGATGCCACGGCGGCTGTCCGCAGACTGGTCTTTTCCTTGTGCGCCCGTTTGGCGATAGCGGCCGCCTTGTCGTAGCCGATATGGCGATTCAGGGCCGTGACCAGCATAAGGTTTTTGTCCAGGTTCTCGGCTATGCGCTCGTGATTCGGCTCGATGCCTATAGCGCAGTGGTCGTTGAAGGCCACGCAGGCGTCGGCCAGCAGCTCTATGCTTTCCAGCACGTTATGAACCATGACCGGCTTGTACACATTCAGTTGGAAATTACCCTGGCTACCCGCGAAAGCCGTGGCGGCGTCATTGCCGAATACCTGTACACAAACCATGGTCAAGGCCTCGCACTGCGTCGGGTTGACCTTGCCCGGCATGATGGACGATCCCGGCTCGTTGTCCGGGATGGTAAGTTCGCCTATGCCGCAGCGCGGCCCGCTGGCCAGCCAGCGCACGTCGTTCGCCATCTTCATCAGTCCGCCTGCCAGCGTGCGCAGTGCTGCTGATAAATTGACCAGGGCATCGTGCGCAGATAGCGCAAAGAACTTGTTGTCGGCGCTGCGAAACGGCAAGCCGGTAATGTCGGCAATGCGCGCTGCCGCGAGCTCGCCAAAGCGGCGATGCGCATTCAGGCCGGTGCCCACAGCCGTGCCGCCGATCGCAAGGTCATAGATGCCTGGCAGCGCGGACTGTACCGCATCCAGCGCGAAGTCTATCTGCGCCACCCAGCCGCCGATCTCCTGGCCCAATGTTATAGGCGTGGCATCCTGCAAATGGGTGCGGCCTGTCTTGACGATGTCTTGATAGGCGTCGGCTTTCTGTGCCAGGGTGTCGCGCAACTTACCTACAGAAGGAAACAGCCGGCGGGCGAGTTCTTGCGCCACGGCAATATGCATGGCGGTCGGAAAGGTGTCGTTGGACGACTGGCCGCGATTGACGTGATCGTTGGGGTGTACCGGTGTCTTGCTGCCTCGTGTGCCACCTGCCATTTCGATGGCCCGATTAGAGATGACCTCGTTGGCGTTCATGTTCGACTGCGTGCCCGAGCCGGTTTGAAACACCACCAAGGGGAATTCGTCGTCCAGCGTGCCGGCAATAACTTCGTCGGCGGCCCGCACGATCAGGGCGGCGATATCGGCGGGCAGTTCGCCCAGTTCGGCATTGGCCTGGGCGGCGGCTTTTTTCAGGATGCCCAAGGCGGAGATCATGGACGGCTGCCAAGTAAAGCGGTCCACACCTATCGGAAAGTTCAGTATGGATCGCTGCGTCTGCGCGCCCCAATAGCGGTCGGCTGGTACCGCGATGTCTCCCATGGAGTCCGATTCGATGCGCGTTGCTGCCATGATGCCTCCTGTTGTGTCTCGTCGTTAACTATACGCCCTTGATGCGGCTTGGTCAGGCATCTCCACCTCGCGAAAGCGGTCGGCCCAGGCCTGGGCGACATCCAGCATGCGGTTGGCGAAACCCCACTCGTTATCGAACCAGACGAACAGATTGGCAAAGCCATCGCCATTGGTGCGCGTTTGGCTGCCATCTATGATGGCCGAGTGCGGATTGTGGTTGAAATCGACCGACGCATGAGGATGATTGGAATAGGCCAGCAAGCCCTGATAGCGAGTCGTGGCTTCCATCATCAAGGCATTCAATTGCTGCTCGGTGACATCGCGCCGCAAGGTAAGCATCAGGTCGATGGCCGACACGTTTAGGATGGGAACCCTTATGGCCTTGGCCTGCACCTTGCCGGCCAACTGGGGCAACAGGCGCTCTACCCCTTGAGCCAGTCCGGTGGATACCGGGATGATGGACTGCATGGCCGAGCGCGTGCGGCGCAGGTCGGCATGGTGGTAGCCGTCGATCATGGGCTGGTCGTTCATCACCGAGTGCAGGGTTGTAAGGAAGGCGTGCTCGACGCCAAACGCGGCGTCCAACTCCGACAGCACCGGAATGATGGCATTGGTTGTGCACGAGGCGTTGGATACCAGGCGCTCGTGTCCGGTCAGGCCGTCCTGATTGATGCCGTGGACGACGGTGTAGTCGACATCCTGGGCGCTGTTGCCCGGCTGCGATAGCAGCACGCGCGGGCAGCCGGCATCCAGGAAAGGCTGCAATTGTTCGCGCGACCCGTAACGGCCGGAACACTCCAGCAAAATGTCGATATCCAGGGTCCGCCAGTCTACGGCGTCGGGTTCATGCTCGTGGCTGACCTGTACGAGCCTGCCATTGACCAGCAGGCCGTCGCCCGCCTGCTCTATGGTCCCAGGAAACACGCCGTGGGTAGAGTCGAACTGCGACAAATAGGCCATGGTTGCCAGGTCGGCCGGTTCGTTGATGGCGACGATCTGACACCCGCTATTGTGCGGCGACTCGTAAAGGGCGCGCAGGACACAGCGGCCGATGCGGCCATAACCATTGATTGCCAGGCGTAAGGGGCGGCTCATTCATTTCTCGGTGACGATGGGGAATGTCCTTACTGTACTACGTTGGTGGCGGCAATCGCTGCCAGCGATCGCCGCCGCGCGAGGCGTGTGAGGCCTCGCAGAACTGAAGGTTTACATCGTTGGCATCACGAACTCGTTGCCCTTGGTGATGTTTTCCGGCCAGCGCTGCATGATGGACTTCTGCTTGGTGTAGAAACGGACGCCTTCTTCACCATATGAATGCTGGTCGCCAAACAGGCTGCGCTTCCAGCCGCCAAAACCATGCCAGGCCATGGGCACGGGGATGGGTACGTTGACGCCGACCATGCCGACCTGAATACGCCGCGCGAACTCGCGGGCGCTATGGCCGTCGCTGGTAAAGCATGACACGCCATTGCCGAATTCGTGGCGGTTGACCAGGTCGACCGCTGCACCGAGATCTGGCACATGCACGCAAGCCAGTACGGGGCCGAAGATTTCTTCCTTGTAGATGCGCATCTCGGGCGTTACCTTGTCGAACAGCGTACCGCCAACGTAGAAGCCCTGATCGTGGCCCGGCACTTTGTGGCCGCGGCCATCCACCAGCAGTTCGGCGCCCTCTTCCACACCGATGGCGATGTAGTTCTCGATGCGTTCCAGTGCTTCCTTGGTAATGACCGGGCCCATTTCGGCATCCAGATGCATGCCGTCCTTGATCTTCAGCGTGCGGGCACGCTCTTGCAAGGCGGGCAGTATTTTCTTGCCTACATCGCCCACCAGCACGGCAACCGAGATGGCCATGCAGCGCTCGCCGGCCGAGCCGTAGGCGGCTCCGGTCAGTGCATCCACGGTGCGTTCGATGTCGGCGTCCGGCATGATGATCATGTGGTTCTTGGCGCCGCCCAGCGCCTGCACGCGCTTGCCGAAATGGGCGCCGCGCTCGTATATGTACTGAGCAATCGGCGTGGAACCCACAAAGCTGATGGCGGACACATCTTCATGTTCGAGCAAGGCATCGACCACGACCTTGTCGCCCTGCACCACGTTGAACACGCCGTCGGGCAGCCCGGCTTGCTTGAACAATTGCGCCATGAATATCGAAACGCTGGGATCGCGCTCGCTGGGCTTCAGTATGAAAGTATTGCCGGTGGCGATGGCCATCGGGAACATCCAGCACGGCACCATGCACGGGAAGTTGAACGGCGTGATGCCCGCGACAACGCCCAGCGGCTGGCGCATGGTCCAGTTATCGATGCCATTGGCAACCTGCTCGGTGTAATCGCCCTTCAGCAACTGCGGGATGCCGCAGGCGAATTCAATAACATCAATGCCACGGGCGACTTCACCTTGCGCATCGGTGAAGACCTTGCCGTGTTCGGCCGTAATCATGGCTGCCATGGTGTCGATGTTGTCGTTCATCAAACCAAGGAATCGATTGATGATGCGCGCGCGGCGTACTGGCGGCGTGTCGGCCCACGCGGGCGCAGCAGCTTTGGCTGCGGCCACAGCGGTCTGGACGTCTTCTACCGTCGACAACACCACCTGGCGCGCGACGCTGCCCGTGGACGGGTTGTATACCGCCTGCTTGCGATCGCCCGTGCTGGCCACGACGGAGCCATTAATGAAATTAGCGACATCGGCGTTGTCGGTATAGGGCGACGGCGTGGCGACGGACGAGTGTTGATCCTTCATGGCGTATCCTTGATGATCGGTTGGAATGAGACGAGTATAGGTAGCATACCGGCACGCAACAAGCCTCTATTGCTGGATTCATTGTTTAATATATTAGACAATGGCCGCTTGCGAGGAGCATGGAATGAAACAGGACAAACCCGAGCTATTGTGGTCCCACATCTACTGGCTGGCCATACTGGGCACGACGGGCAGTTATACCGCCGCGGCCCGTCGGCTGGGTGTCAGCAAAGGGGCGGTCAGTCAGCGCATTGCCGAGCTCGAGCGGGTTTCCGGGGTGGGGCTGGTGCAGCGCAGTACCCGCAGCGTCCGCCTTACCGAAGCCGGCCGCGCCCTGACCGAAGGTACGCGCCTGGCTTTTGCCACCATAGAACAAGGCTTTGACAGTATTCGCGACCTGGCCGAAACGCCGCGCGGTGTAGTGCGAGTGACGATGCCCGTAGCGCTGGGCCGCCAGATCATCATGCCTTTGATCGGTCCGTTCCTGCAAAGCTGCCCCGACGTGCGCCTGGAGGTCGAACTGATTGACCACCTTAGTTCGCTGGCCAAGGAAGGCTTCGATCTGGCTATCCGCCACACCAGCAACGTACCGGAGACGCATGTAGCCTGGCTTTTGCGGCCGTCGACCACTTTGCTGGTCGCAGCCCCAGGCTATCTGGAAAAGCATGGCCACCCGCGCGTGCCCAGCGATCTGGCCCAGCATAACTGCCTGTACTATCTGCGCTCTGCTGCGGCCCCCGCCTGGAGCTTCGTCCACACGCGACGTCCCGACGAACGGCACAGCGTCGCCATCAGCGGCAGCTTCTGTGCCAACAACAGCGAGGCGCTCAGGGAACTGGTGCTGGCCGGGCAAGGCCTGGCTTTACTGCCGGACTTCAGCGCGCAGCAAGACGTGAATGAAGGCCGCCTGGTGCACTTGCTGCCGGCCTGGAAACCGGCAGGTGTCTTTGGCGACGCCATTTATGCAATAAGGCCGTACAGCGCGTACGTGCCCCGGGCAGTACGCGCTTTCGTGGAGCATCTCAGGCAGACTTTGCAGCCTGCCGGCCCGCCAGCCAAACCCGCAGACAGTCCCCGGCGCGCTGTCGCAGATAGCCCGCGGCGTCGTCACACGCCTGCGCCAAAGTAAGCGGCCCGGGCGTCAGGCTGAATGCCGCCGTTATGCCAGCCTCGTACAAGGCTTCGTAGCCCTCCCCCAAGGAACCGGCGATGGCTATAACCGGTATGCCCTGGGCACGCGCGTAGCGGGCGACCCCGGCCGGGGTCTTGCCCAGCAAGGTCTGGGCGTCCATGCGCCCTTCCCCGGTAAAAACCAAATCGGCCCCCTGCAATGCCGCCGGCAGGCCGGAAAGCTCGGCAAGCAGTTCCACGCCGGGCCTGAAAGAGGCCTTGAAACAGGTCTTTACCGCAAAGCCCAGTCCGCCCGCAGCACCCATGCCGGGAAGATTGCGCTCGTCCTTATTGAAGTGCGCAGCGCAAATATCGGCGAAATGCGCCAGGGCGGCATCCAGCTCGGCCACGTCTTGCGGGCTGGCGCCTTTTTGCGGGCCGAATATCGCTGAGGCGCCGCGCGGGCCGCATAAGGGATTGTCGACGTCGACAGCGATTTCGAAATTGACCTCATGCAAGGCGGGATCCACGCTTTCCATTGACAGCCGCGCCAACCGCGATAAGGCTGCGCCGCCAGCCGGCAACTCCTGACCCTGCTCGTCCAGCAGCTTTACGCCCAGCGCCTGCAGCAAGCCGGCGCCGGCATCGTTGCTGGCGCTGCCGCCCAGGCCCAGCACGATATGGCGGGCGCCGGCGGCCACGGCCTCGGCGATCAACTGGCCGACGCCATAGCTGGTGGCCTGCAAGGGCTGGCGTGCCTGAGGCGGTATCTGCTCGAGCCCGGCCGCCGCGGCCATTTCGATGAAAGCCTTGCCCTCCCCCAGCCAGCCCCAGTCGGCTGTTGTGGGCTGGCTATTGGCATTCATTACCTGTGCGCTGCGCCGCTTGCCATCCGTAGCGGCCAGAACCGCGTCCAGCGAGCCTTCGCCACCATCTGCCATGGGCACGCAGACAACGAAGGCTGTGGGCAGCGCATCTTTGATGCCCAGTGCAATGGCACTGGCGACGTCCGCAGCAGACAGGCATTCCTTGAACGAATCGGGTGCAATCACGACACGCATGATCATGCCACCACGTTACGCGGCTGGCCGCGCTGGAATGCTTCGATGTTGTCTATTAGTTGATCGGCCAAGCCTTGTATGGCCTCGGCGCTGGCCCAGGCGACGTGCGGCGTCAGGATGAAATTAGGCAGTTCCAGCAACTGGACCAGCGGATGGTTGTTCTCTGGCGGCTCGGGCACCGCCACGTCGAAACCGGCGCCGCCTATCTTGCCGGCGCGCAAGGCTTCAGCCAGGGCAAGCTCGTTGACCAAGCCACCGCGCGCGGTGTTGATCAGCAAGGCATCGCGCTTCATCAGCTCGAGCTCGGGCGCGGCGATAAGGTCGCGCGTCTGATCGTTTAGCGGGCAATGCAGTGTGATGACATCGCTTTGGGCCAGCATGGTCTCGAAGGGCGTGTACAGGCTGCCCTGGCCAGAGCCGCCTTTACGCGCCGCGAACAGCACATTCATACCCAATGCCTGTCCAATGGCCGCAACCGACTGGCCCAATGCGCCCTCGCCGATGATGCCCAAGGTCGACCCGGACAGATCCTTGATGGGATAGTCGAAATAACAGAATTGCTGCGCATCGTACCAACGGCCGGCCTTGACGGAATCGCGATAGGCCACGATGCTGCGCCGCAGGGCAAACATAAGCGCGAAAGTATGTTCGGGCACGCTATGCACCGCGTAGCCCCGAATGTTCGACACCACAATGCCCCTGGCCTTGCAGGCCTGCAAGTCCACGTTGTCGGTGCCGGTTGCCGCCAGCGCGATCATCTTCAAATTGGGCGCCTGTTCGATCGCCTCTTGGCGGACCGGCACCTTGTTGGTGATGACGATATCGGCATCGGCAATGCGCTCTGCGACCTGGTCGCGAGTGGTTCTGCCGTGGATAATCAGTTCGTGATCGAAGCCGGCTGCACGCAGCCTTGTATCGGGCGAAATCGTGTCGCGGTCCAGAAACACTAGCCGCAAGGGTCGGTCAAGCATGAAATATCCTTCTCGTTCAAGTGCACAGCACGCACATGGTAATCCGATATAGTAAGGATATCTATGACTGCCCTACAGGATGCCTGCTACATGCTCCCAGAACAATATGCTGTACAAGACTTCTTCCGCAACCCCGAGCGGGGCTTCTTTCGCCTATCGGAAGACGGTGCGACCCTGGCCTTCATGCAGCCGCACAGCGTCGATGGCGCGCCTGCCCGCATGAACATCTTTGTGCAGGACTTGCGCGGCAGCACGCCCGTGGGGCCAGTGCGCCGCCTGACCTCGGAAACCGAAAGAGACATCGCACAATACTTCTGGAAGGGATCGCATACCATCATCTTCGAAAAAGACTTCAATGGCGATGAGAACTTCCATGTTCTGGCCGTCGACATACGCAGCGGCCAGCTTGCCGACTTGACGCCTTTTACCGGCGTACGCGCCAGCATTGAGGACGACCTGCAAGACGATCCGGACCATATCCTGATCAGCCATAACGGCAGCAACCCCGAAGTCTTCGACGTGTATCGCGCCCATATACGCGACGGCGCCCTGGCCATGGTTGCACAGAACCCGGGAAACATCGTCGGCTGGCAAACCGATCATCAGGGCCGAGTACGCGTTGCCATGGCCAGTGACGGCCTGGATACCACCTTGCTGTATCGCGATTCGGAAGACCTGCCCTTCAGCCCCTTGCTGACCACGGATTTTCGTACTGTCGTCAGCCCCGAGTTTTTCGATTTCGATAATCGCCGCCTATATGCGCTAAGCAATCGCGGCCGCGATTGTCTTGCCCTGGTCAAGATAGATCCGGCCGAGCCAGACACGGAGCAACTTGTGTTCAGCGCCGATGGCTACGATCTGGACGCCGCCGGCTACTCGCGGCTGCGCAAGGTACTGACCGTAGCGGCTTACCAGACACACAAGCCGGTGTATCACTTTTTCGATGAAATCAGTGCCGCTCGTCAGGCGCGCCTGGAAGCGAAGCTGCCCGGTTATGAAGTGGCGCTGCAAAGTGGCACAAAGGACGAAACCAAATTCATTGTGGCCGCCTACAACGACCGCACGCCCGGCGCCCGCTACCTTTACGACGCGGTCAACGACACCCTGGACAAGCTGGCCGACATCAACCCCGCCCTGCCTGAAGCCAACATGGCGCCGGTGCATCCCATACAGTACCAATCGCGCGATGGCCTGATTATTAACGGTTACCTGACTCTGCCCGTAGGTCGCGACCCCCGCAAGCTGCCCTGCATCGTGAACCCGCATGGTGGGCCCTGGGTGCGTGACGGCTGGGGTTTCAATCCCGAGGCCCAATTTTTGGCCAACCGCGGCTATTGCGTGCTGCAGATGAACTATCGCGGATCGACCGGCTACGGACGGGAATTCTGGGAAGCCAGTTTCGGCCAGTGGGGCTTGCGCATGCAGGACGACATCACCGACGGCGTCCAATGGCTGATTGATCAAGGCATAGCCGATCCTGCCCGCATCGCCATTTATGGAGGCAGCTACGGCGGTTACGCCACGCTGGCCGGCATCACCTACACGCCAGACCTCTATGCGGCCGCTGTAGACTATGTGGGCGTCTCCAACCTGCTGACCTTCATGAACACCATACCGCCTTACTGGAAGCCCATGCTGACCAAAATGCATGCCATGGTAGGCAACCCCGATACAGATCGCGAGCGGCTCGAGGCCACCTCGCCGGCGTTAAATGCAGACCGTATCCGTACGCCGCTATTCATTGCGCAAGGCGCACACGATCCGCGCGTCAACAAGGCCGAAAGCGACCAGATGGTTGCGGCGCTACGGGCGCGTGGCGTGGAGGTCGAATACATGGTCAAAGACAACGAAGGCCACGGCTTTCACAATGACGAGAACAAGTTCGAATTTTACGAGCGCATGGAAGCTTTCCTGGCGCAGCACTTGCAACCTGAGGAACATCAATAATGAAGCTCTACTACCTGCCCGGCGCCTGCCCGCTGGCCGCACATATTGCCCTGGAATGGATAGGCCAGCCCTACCAGATTGAAGAAGTCCCTCGCGACCAGCTCAAGCAGCCCGCCTTCCTGGCCAAGAACCCGCTGGGCTCGGTTCCTGTATTAGAGGACGGCGACCTTACGCTGACCCAAAGCAGCGCCATACTGGAGTATCTGGCAGAACGCCACCCCGAAGCCGGCTTGATGCCTGACACGATAGCCGGCCGCGCCGAAGTCAGGCGTTGGCTGGGCATCTGCAACGCCGACATCCATCGCAGCTTCGGCAATATCTTTGCCGCGCCATCATTTGTCAGCGCCCCTGAAACGCAGCAGGAACTCATCAGCAAGACCAGCGACAAGCTGAAGGCTTATTTCGGCGCCATAGACCGCCACATGCAAGGTCGGCAATGGCTGGCGGCAACGCGATCCATCGCTGACCCTTACCTGTATACCGTGATGCGCTGGGCCAAGCTCAAACAAGTCGATCTTTCCAACATGAAGAACTTGCAGGCCTTTTTTGGACGCATGGAAGCCGAGCCGGCCGTACAGGCCGCGCTGAAGGCTCAGGGGCTTTCGTAGCTAGGTGTGGCGGGCGCCCGCCCGGGCGCACCGCCGTCAGCCTGGGCTAGGCACCCAGGTAAGCTTTGCGGACCTCGTCGTTTGCCAGCAAATTCATGCCGGTGTCCGCCAGTACGACCTTGCCGGTTTCGAGCACATAGCCGCGGTCGGCAACTTGCAGCGCCTTGTTGGCGTTTTGCTCGACCAGAAATACCGTCACGCCCTCTTCCCGTATGGTGCGGATGATGTCAAAGATTTGGGCGATGATCAGCGGAGCCAGGCCCAGCGTCGGCTCATCCAGCAATAGCAAGGTAGGTTTGGTCATTAATGCCCGGCCGATGGCCAGCATTTGTTGTTCGCCGCCCGACATGGTGCCGGCGCGCTGGTTGGCGCGCTCTTTCAGACGTGGAAACAGCTCGTAGACGTGGTCCAGGCCTTCGTCGATCTCGCGCGCCTTCAGGAAGAAGCCGCCCATCTTCAGGTTCTCGGCCACCGTCAGGTCGGGAAAGACCCGGCGCCCTTCCGGAGAGATGGCGATGCCGCGCCGCATGATGGTGTGCGTATCGCACTGGGTAATGTCCTCGTCCAGGAAGGTCACGCTGCCGCTGGCGGCACGCGGAGATCCGCAGACCGTCATCAGCAGCGTGGTCTTGCCGGCGCCATTGGCGCCGATCAAGGTGACGATCTCGCCTTTATTGACCTCGACGGAAACTCCATTAAGCGCCTGAATTGCACCATAGTATGTGTGGACGTCTTGCAGCTTCAGCACTTATTCTTCCCCCAGATAGGCTTTGATGACACGGGGGTCGACGCGGACATCGGCGGGCAATCCCGTGGTAATGGGCTTGCCATGTTCCATGACCAGAATGCGGTCCGACACGCCCATGACCAGGCTCATGTCGTGTTCGATCAGCAATACGGCGACGCCGAACTCGCGACGCAGTTGGTCGATCAGTTGCTGCAGATCGCGCTTCTCTTGTGGGTTCAGGCCTGCAGCCGGTTCGTCCAGCATCAGCAGACGCGGCTTGGTGATCATGCAGCGCGCGATCTCGAGGCGGCGCTGGTGCCCATAGGCCAGGTTGCCGGCCTCGCGATTGGCAAACTGCCGGATGCCCATGAAGTCCAGCCAGTCGGCGGCGTTCTGCAATGCCTCGCGCTCGGACTTGCGAAACGACGGCGTCTTGAACAGGCCTGGCAGCAGGCGCGATTCGATATGCGTATGCTGGGCCACCATCAGGTTTTCCAGTACCGTCAGGTTCTTGAATAGGCGCACGTTCTGGAAGGTGCGCACCAACCCTTGCTGGGCTACCTTGTGGCTGGGCAGGCCGTTGATCTTCTTGCCATCCATGGTGATGTCGCCGGCGCTGGGCTTGTAGAAACCCCCGACGCAATTGAAGACCGTCGTTTTGCCCGCCCCGTTGGGGCCGATGATGGCGAAGACTTCGTCTCGCTTGACCTCGAAAGCAACCTGATCCACCGCCAACAAGCCGCCGAACCGCATGGTCAGGCCTGAGACCTCCAACAAAACGTCGCTCATGCCTTCAACTCCACTTGCGGACGTTTGACCGGCAGCAAGCCCTGCGGACGCCACATCATCATCAACACCATTACCAAACCAAAAATCAACATCCGGTACTCGGCGAACTCGCGCGCGATCTCGGGAACGACCGTCAGCACGATGGCGGCCAGTATGACCCCCACCTGGGAGCCCATCCCGCCCAGCACCACGATGGCCAGAATCAAGGCTGATTCCATGAAAGTGAAGGACTCGGGGTTGACCAAGCCCTGGCGGGCAGCAAAGAAAGCGCCGCCAAAGCCGGCAAACATGGCGCCCATCGTGAAGGCCGACAGCTTGATGCGGGTGGGATTCAAGCCCAACGACCGGCAGGCGATCTCGTCTTCGCGCAGTGCCTCCCAGGCCCGGCCGATAGGCATGCGTATGACCCGGTTGGATACGAAAAGCGTGATTAGCGCCAGGCACAGCGCCATCAGATACAGATAAATAATCACGTCCTGGTTATCGAAGTTCCATCCGACCAGCTCGTGGAAGGTTGTTACGCCCTCGGGCGGCCGGCGCATCATGGGATAGCCAAAGACCGTGGGCTTGGGTATGCCAGATATGCCGTCCGGCCCGCCGGTCAGCGAATACAGGTTGATCAGCAACAGGCGGATGATCTCGCCAAAGCCCAGCGTGACGATGGCCAGGTAGTCGCCTCGTAATCGCAACACCGGAAACCCCAGCAGAAAGCCAAACAGGGCCGCCATGCCGCCGGCAAAAGGCAGCGCTTCCCAGAAGCCCCACCCCGCCCAGTGATACAGCAAGGCGTAGGTATACGCGCCCACTGCGTAAAAGCCCACGAAGCCCAGATCGAGCAGGCCGGCGAAACCGACCACGATGTTCAGGCCCAGGCCCAGCATGATGTAGATCAGCACCAGCGTGGCGATGTCTACCTGGGCGCGTCCTGTAAAGAAGGGCCAGACCAGCGCGATGGCCACCAGCAGGAAAATCAGCCCGCGGCGCGCTGGATCGGTCAGCACGGGCAAGGACCGCTTTTTACCGCCCAGCTTTAACAGCCGCGCCAAAAAGGGCCGCAACATCTGGAACACAAACACGATGGCCATGCCCCACAAGACCATGTCCCATTCTGGTTGCAGGTGGGTCTGCATGCCCGTGCGTACGATTTGCAGACCGAAGATAGGCGCGATGATTACCCCGGCCATAAAGGCCGCGATCAGCGAATTCTTGATGTTGCCCATTACACTTTTTCCACTTCGGGTTTGCCAAGAAGGCCTGTAGGCCTGAATAGCAGAATGAAGACCAGCAGCCCGAAGGCGACGATATCCTTGTATTGAGACGAGATATAGGCGGCAGCGAAGGTTTCGGCCAGCCCAAGCAGCACGCCGCCCAGCATCGCGCCGGGTATGCTGCCGATGCCGCCCAGCACGGCGGCCGTGAACGCCTTGATGCCGGCGATGAAGCCTATGAAGGGGTTCAGCTTGCCGATAGCCAGTGCAATCAGTACCCCGCCCACCGCAGCCAGCATGGCGCCAATGATGAAGGTAAACGAGATGATGCGGTTGGTGTCTATGCCCAGCAGGTTGGCCATGCGCAAGTCTTGCGAACATGCCCTGGACGCGCGCCCGATGCGCGAATACTTGATGAACAGCGACAGCGCGATCATGAGGACTACCGTGACGACAATGATCATGATGCGCGAATAAGGCGCGGTGATCACGAAATCAGAGCCCAACTGGAACTGCACCGAACCGGTGATGAGGGCCGGGACGGCCATGTCGCGCGCCCCTTGGCCAATAGCCACCCAGTTCTGAAGAAAAATCGACATGCCGATGGCCGAAATCAGCGGCACCAGTCGTGGCCCGCCACGCAAAGGTGCATACGCGACTTTTTCGATTGCGTAGCCGTACACGCCGGTAATCACGACGGCCACCATCAGCATGATAAGAATAATGACAGGCAGAGGCAGGCCGCTATTGACCCCTATGGCCGATAAGGTAACCAGACCCACATAGGCACCGATCATGTAGATCTCGCCATGTGCGAAGTTGATCATGCCGATAATGCCGTACACCATGGTGTACCCAATGGCGATGAGCGCGTAAATGGCGCCGAGCGACAAGCCGTTAAACAGCTGTTGCGTCAGTTGGGGAATAAGCTCAGACATAAAACCGGAGATCCAACAGAGTCGGCCTGGCTGTACTACGCCTGGACCGACCGGGAAGAAAAGAAAATGCTCCAGCCCTGTCGGGCTGGAGCAGCAACATGCAGATTACAGCTTCAGTTGTTCGAGTTCGCCTGCTTTGTCCCACTTGAAGACTGCAAATTCAAACTCTTTCAGGTCGCCCTTGGCGTCGTACTCGACCTTGCCGATAGCGGTGTTGAAGGTATTGGTGTGCATGTAGTCGGCCACCTTGGCGGGGTCTTCACCGACGGCATTGATGCTGTCCACAAGAATCTGGACGGCGGCATAGGCGGTAAGCGTGAAGGCACCGTCTGGGCTGCGTTTGTATTTCTTGAAGTTTTCCAGCACTTTCTCGTTGCCTGGCAGCTTGGTGAAGTCGGCTGGCAGCGTAACCAGCAGGCCTTCCACGGCTGGGCCGGCGATGGCGACGAGATCTTTGTTGGCAACGCCCTCTGGGCCCATGAACTGGGTAGCCAGGCCTTGCTCGCGCGCCTGGCGCAGCAGCAGGCCGAGCTCGGCGTGATAGCCACCGAAGTAGATCAGGTCGGGGTTGAGGGATTTAAGCTTGGTGATGACGGCCGAGTAGTCGCTGTCGCCAACGTTGATGCCTTCGAACAAGGCGACTTCAGCACCGCCCTTGGTGAGGTTGTCGCGAACTTGCGTGGCGACGCCCGAGCCATAGGTTTGCTTGTCGTGCAAAATGGCGACGGTCTTGGGCTTGAGGTGCTGGATGATGTAGTTGGCGGCAAACGGACCTTGCTGGTCGTCGCGGCCTATGGTGCGGAAGAAGTAATGCGGCTTGATGGTGTCGGTTACCAGCGGCGACGTGGCCCCCGGGGTAATGGCGACGATGCCTTCTTGCTCGTACACGTTCACGGCGGGCACCGTGGTGCCGGAGCAGGCGTGGGCAACGGCGAACTTGGCGCCGGAATTGATGACGCGGTTGGCGGCAGGTACGGCCTGCTTGGGTTCGCAGCCGTCATCAATAAGCAGTGGCTCGAGCTTCTTGCCCTTGACGCCGCCCGCATCGTTGATGGCTTCGATGGCTGTCAGCGCACCGGCCTGGATCTGGTCACCGTATTGGGTGGCCGGGCCCGTCATGGGCTGCGGGATGCCGATTTTGATGGTGTCTGCAGCGTACGCGCTGCTTGCGATGGCCAGGGCGCCGATCGCCAGGGCTAATGGCGAAACTCGTTTAAAAAACTTCATGCCTGCGTATCTCCGGGTATGAGCTTGTCGCAAATGTGGTTTCATGTTACGAAATCACGAACCTTTTTTACGGCAAGCCATGTTATTAGCTTCCGCCTGAATGGCTACGGTATTCTGACGATTCGTATCCGGCCTGTCACTACGGATAAGCCCTTACCTGATTTGCGCCGGTCGGGCCAGATTCCACATCAGCGCCCGGAAAGGCGCCAACATAAATGCGTTGACCACAAGCTTGACGATCAGGTCACCCACAAGCAAGGCAACCCAGTTGATCCCGGTGCCGGCAAATGCCAGGCTGAAGAAAACAAAGGTGTCCAGCGTGGCGCCAACTACCCCGCCCAACAAGGGCGCGCGCCACCAGCGCTGTTCGCGCAGGCGATGAAAGACCTGGATATCGGCCAACTGGGCGCACAGGAAGGCCAACCCGGAGGCCAGCGCGATACGGGGCGTCGCCACCCACATGGATACGACCAATGCCAGCATGAAGCCGATATAGGCCACCTTGCGAGCCGCCTGGGGCCCGAAGCGGCGGTTAAGCAGGTCGGCGACCAGGAAGGCGACCGGATACGAGATGGCTCCCCAGGTAAGCCACTGGTTGATGGGGTACTGAACCAGGACGTTGGACCCGACCACCACCACGCCCATGGCCAGCACGGCCAGAACGAACTGCGTACGCGTCATGGAAACAAAGTTAGGCGTGGACTTCAATTTGCGGACTCTTCAGATAGTTGCGCCGCCCGCTCACGAGCCGCCTGCATGGCCTGGCGCACAATGGCCGGAAACCCTTCGCGCTGCAATACATCCAGCGCCGCGGCGGTAGTGCCGCCCGGTGAGGTCACACGCTCGCGCAGCGTGGCCAGGCTTTCGTGAGACAGCGCCGCCAATTGGGTCGCACCCGTTAGCGTTGCCAAAGCCAGCGTCTTGGCCTGCTCTTCGGTCAGCCCCTGCTGAACCCCAGCGGCGATCATGGATTCCAGGAACAGAAAAACATAGGCCGGGCCGCTGCCCGATAGCGCCGTGACAGCGTCGATACCGGCGTCGTCCTGCACCCATACAACCTCGCCCACCGCGCGCAACAACTGCTGGGCAATCGCCTTGTCGTCTTCCGTTGCGCCGTCCAGCGCCATCAGGCCACTGGCACCCGCTGCGATCAATGCCGGCGTATTGGGCATGCAGCGTATCACCCGTGTGAACGGGTGGGCTGGGCTACCCAGCCAGTCCGCAATTGTGCCGGCCGACACGCCGGCGGCAATGCTGATGACCAGCGTATCTTCCTGAAGGAAAGGTCGGCAATCCTGGACGACCTGGCGCATGGCTTGCGGCTTGACCGCAAAGATCCAGACGCGACGACACGCAAGGGTTTCGTCGGGTCCGGTCGCAACCGACACGCCCTGCTTCACCCAGCGATCCAGCACAGGTTGGTTGGGGTCAATGATATGGACATCATGGGCGCCGCAACGCTTGCCAATGAGTCCGGCTGCAAGCGCGCTGGCCATATTGCCGCCGCCGATAAATGCAATGGTGAGTTCTTTATTCATAAGCGCGTTATTGTACGATTTTCGAGCAGCCGGGATCGGGCGCATCCGAATTGACCGCCCACCCTGAATGTCGTTACAGTCACGCTCATGTCATAAACCCGTCATACACTGCGGACCGCACAACCTATCAATGAGTCCGTCAAACGTCCTGTTTGACAGCGCTACAGGAGAACACCCGATGCGAGCCAAATTACTAGCCCTTACCCTAGCCAGCGCGTTCGCCGGCATGGGCGCCGCCCATGCAGCCACCGACATTAATTTCTGGCATTCGATGCAGGGCGCGCTCGGCGAGCGTGTCAACGCGCTGGTGGAGGATTTCAACAAAAGCCAGTCCGACTATGTCGTGCACGCGGTCTACAAAGGAACCTACGGCGAGTCCATGAACGCCGGCATTGCGGCTTTCCGCGGCGGCAATGCGCCCGACATCCTGCAGGTCTTCGAGGTCGGTACGGCCACCATGATGTATGCCAAAGGCGCCGTCCAGCCCGTACAGGAAATGTCCGAGCAGGTAGGCGACCCCATCAATCCCGACGATTTCCTGGGTGCGGTGGCCAGCTACTACTCTTCGCCGGAAGGCAAACTGGTGTCCATGCCGTTCAATAGCTCGACTCCGGTGTTCTATTACAACAAGGACGCCTTCAAGAAAGCCGGCCTGGATGCCGACAACCCACCCAAGACCTGGGAAGAAGTCGCCGAGGCAGGCAAGAAGCTGCGCGCGGCAGGCCTGGAATGCGGTTACACCACATCGTGGCCCTCGTGGATTCAGCTGGAAACCTTCGGCGCCTGGCATAACACCCCCTACGCCTCGCAAGACAACGGCTTTGGCGGCCTGGATGCGCGTCTGCAAATCGACAAACCCTTGTTTGTGCGCCACCTGACCTTCCTGTCCGACATGGCCAAGGAAGGCACATTTACCTATGGCGGTCGCGGCGACGCGTCCAACGCCTTGTTCACCGGCGGCAAATGCGGCATGTTTACCGGCTCCAGCGGTAATCGCGCCAACATCATCAAGACCGGCGACTTCGAGTTCGGCACATCCAGCCTGCCCTATCATGCAGACGTTGCCGGAGCTCCACAGAACTCCATTATCGGCGGCGCATCGCTGTGGGTGTTTGCCAAGAAAACGCCCGAAGTCTACAAGGGCGTAACGCGTTTCTTCAAGTTCATATCCAGCCCCGAGCAAGCGGCCTCATGGCACCAGGCCACCGGTTACGTGCCGGTGACCAAGGCCGGATTCGAAGTCACCCAAAAATCGGGCTTCTATGACAAGAACCCGGGCTCTGACGTCGCCGTCAAGCAGCTGGACGCCACGACCACCGAGAACTCCCGCGGCATACGCCTGGGATACCTGCCCCAGATTCGCGATATTGAAGACGGCGAAATGGAGCAGATATTCGCCGGCAAGGTCACACCCGAGGAAGGCCTGAACAACATGGTCAAGCGTGGCAACGAGTTGCTTGAGCGCTTCGAGCGTAGCGTAAAGTAAGACTGCACACTGCCACATGGAAAAGCGCGTCGTATTCAGCCATAAAGCCTTGCCGTATCTGCTGTTGGCACCGCAGTTGGCCATTACGGTGATCTTTTTCTTCCTGCCCGCCGGGCAGGCTCTGTGGCAGTCCTTCAGGCTGGAAGATCCTTTCGGCCTGTCTTCCCAGTTTGTTGGATTGGCGAACTTTGCCGAACTGTTCGCCAACTTCGACTACATCAATTCCTTCAAGGTCACGGCGGTTTTCTCCATATTGGTAGCTGTCCTGGGCCTGGGCATTTCTTTATTGCTGGCCGTCATGGCCGACCGCGTCGTCAAGGCGGCTGCGGTGTACAAGACACTACTTATCTGGCCCTACGCCGTTGCAACTGCCGTTGCCGGCGTGCTGTGGCTGTTTCTGTTTTCGCCTTCCGTAGGCATCCTGGCTGTGGCGCTGATCGAGCTGGGCATAGCCTGGAACCCCCGCCTGGACGCCGACGACGCCATGACGCTGGTCGTGATCGCCTCGGTCTGGAAACAGATTTCGTACAACTTCTTGTTCTTCCTGGCCGGCTTGCAGTCCATACCGCGCTCGCTGATCGAGGCAGCCGCCATCGACGGCGCCAGCCCCGCCAGGCGCTTCTGGACGATTACCTTTCCCTTGCTGTCGCCCACCACCTTCTTTTTGCTGGTGATCAACGTCATCTATGCGTTCTTTGATACCTTCGCGATCATCGACATCATGACGCAAGGCGGGCCGGGAACCAGCACGTCCATCCTGGTCTACAAGGTGTATAACGCCGGCTTCAAGGGCCTGGACCTGGGTTCATCTGCCGCGCAGTCCGTCATCCTGATGTTCATCGTCATCATGCTTACTGTTGTGCAGTTCCGCTATATCGATCGCAAGGTCAACTACTGATGCAAAACTGCGAGCCATGATAGAGCGCCGTCCCATACTGGATATCATCACCCACCTTGTGCTGCTTGCCGGGGTGGCCGTCATCGCCTTTCCGTTGTACGTGACCTTTGTGGCGTCCACGCAGACCGCACAGGAAGTCGCCCAGGCACCCATGTCGCTGCTGCCGGGCAGCCACTTCCTGGAGAACTACTACACGGTGTTGGTAGGCGGCGCGGCCAACACGCCGCCGGTCGCTCGCATGATGTGGATCAGCACCGTCATGGCGCTGGTGATTGCCGTGGGCAAGATAACGATCTCCATGCTGTCCGCGTTTGCCGTGGTGTATTTCCGCTTCCGCTTCCGGATGTTCTTCTTCTGGATGATATTTGTGACGCTGATGCTGCCTGTAGAAGTGCGCATTGCGCCTACCTACCAGGTCGTGGCCGACCTGGGCATGCTCAACAGCTATGCCGGCCTGACCTTGCCCTTGATCGCTTCGGCAACAGCCACCTTTCTATTCCGCCAGTTTTTCCTGACAGTGCCCGACGAATTGATCGAGGCCGCACGCATAGACGGTGCCGGCCCCATGCGCTTCTTCAAGGATGTGCTGTTGCCACTGTCGCGCACCAGCATCGCCGCCCTCTTCGTCATTCAGTTCATCTACGGCTGGAACCAATACCTGTGGCCATTGATCATCACCACGCAGGAAGACATGTACCCGGTGGTCATCGGCATCAAGC
>JADKLW010000060.1_pt1 | contig 70934 bp, 68 predicted proteins | sample 8641881 | NCBI WGS metagenome assembly JADKLW01 (sample SAMN16272185, study PRJNA661076) | feces metagenome | isolation source: fecal sample from diarrhoea affected cattle B | host: Bos taurus | place: South Africa: Lokaleng Village, Mahikeng | collected 2019-09
TGGTCAACCAATGGCGCAGCACAACCATTTCCGGGGGGCTGGCCAGGTTGCTGGTATAGACTCCCTGGTAGAGTTTGCGTAACTGCCCTGCGCTAGCCAACCGAAGAACTTTGCGGTCTGCTGCAGCGTCACCCTTACCAGTAAAGAGAGTCTCTGGCAATGAAAGGTCGGTTTTCTGTCTGATTCCCATGCCACACCCAGCATACTGTCTGAAAACCATCTTATTGTCTCACTATTTGTCGAAAAAATGTATTAATCAACAGATATAGGGTTTGTCGGCTTCGAGGGTGATTCAGCATAAACCGCTAGCCAGATTGTCTTGAAAACGTATGATTCAAGCACTGTTTGTCGGTTTTATGTCTTATTCTTCTTAAGAATGTTCATTTCGCCTATTCTTTAGCACCCGTCCACACGCTGGTACAACTTTCGACTTGGCATACGCATTGACCCAGCATGGCATGCCGCTTGCTCTGTCCCTCAACTGCAGGCTGGATCCCCCAGCCGCTTATAGGGAGCTCCAAGCATGAACAAGTCACAAATACCTGCCGCCCAAAAGGAAGTACTAAGCCTCCTTCTTGACGATCACAAGAAAGCAAAGAAGCTATTCAAGGAATTCGAGGCTGAAAAGGACGACGCGGCGAAGGAGAAAATAGCTCAGGAGGTCTGTACGGAGCTTACGGTCCACGCAGCGATCGAAGAAGAGATCTTCTACCCCTTTCTGAGGGATCAGAAGCCCGAGCTCTTCGGAGACCTGCTGAATGAAGCGCTGGTCGAGCACGCCAGTGCGAAGGATCTGATCGCACAGATTCAAGCGGCGAGTATGGAAGATGAGTTGTACGAGGCCAAAGTAACGGTGCTGGGCGAATACATCGCGCATCACGTCACCGAAGAAGAGGACGAGCTGTTTCCCAAGGTGATCTCGCAAAAGATCGACCTGCGCGAAATAGCGGCCGCTATGGCCGAGCGCAAGGAAGAAATGCTTCAGTCGGCGCTACCGGCCTGATTTAGGCACGCGGCCGGCGAGGCCCCGCCGCGGGTCTACGCCGGCCTCTTCCACATCTCGGAGGCAAGAACCGCCATGACAACACCAATAACAGCGCAACTTCCGACACCGCCATCCCATGACCGCCCCCACTACGGACTGAACGAGGCCGCCGCATGGGCTGGCTAATGGCCGCGCACATTGCAACGCTGACGATCTGGAGTGCCGGGCTGCTGTACTTGCCCGTTTTGTATATGGTGAACCGCAAGGAGCACAACGCAGAGACGCTACGCCGCTTGCGCGTCATCAGTCGCGTTGCCTATACCCGCATCGCATCGCCGGCCGCCGTGCTGGCCATCCTCACGGGTACGGCCCTGGTCTACGTAGCCGATGCGTCGGGCGCCTGGCTGGCTGCCAAGCTGGCGATCGTGACACTGATGGGCGTGTTCCATGCTTACTGCGGCCACATGCTGGCATTACTGGGCCACGAGGGGCAGCATAAGGCGCAACGCCACACCATCGCGGGTTGGCAGTTAATCGTTCCCCTATTGCTTATACCCACTGTGTTGTGGCTGGTGCTTGCCAAACCGGCCTTCTTTGCCAACATGGAGGGCGGGCCATGGTAGCGCCCGCAGGGGCGCAACGGCCTTACTCTCCGTGGACGCCGACCTGGTCTTCGAAGACCAGCTTCCCGCCCAGCCATCCCGCCAACCCCACCAATAGCGCACCCAGGAAGGACAGAAAAATCCCCAAAGGGAACACGGCGCCGGCTGGGTCGGGTAAGCGCCAGAACCAGTTGACGAAGGCGACAGACAGCAGCATCACCGCCATCACGAAGTGGCTCCAGGCCGCAGCGCGGTTCCGTATGCCGGCCACTGCCAACAGTTCGACCGTACCTGTCGCGCCTGCGACGCTGCCCATCAATGTGCCAACGCCCAATAGCCACAGCGACATGCGTGCCCAGAAGTCGTCGTCCAGCAACACGAAGGCCACATCGCTACCCACGGCGCACACCAACAAGGCAATCGGGAAGGTAACCAATGCGGGATGCAAGGGGTGGCGGCTGATGGCGACGACGGTGCCAGTGCCTGTGGCTAGTGGCTGCTCCAATTTACTCATGGGGCGTGTTCAGCAAAAAACATACCGTGGGACGGCAACGATGGTCGCCACGCCAACGCTAGCCCTACTGGCGGGTTGCGCGGACGGCCGGCTGTCTGCCTTGGCACCAGCCGGCCCGGCCGCAGCTTCCATTGCCACCATCTGGAACATCATGGCCTGGTCTGCCGGGGCTATCCTGATGCTGATGATCGCGTTGGCGGCAAGGGCGTGCTTGCGTCGCCCCCGCAGCGAAGACCGCTCCTCTGCGCGCCTGCTTCTGGTAGGAGGCGGCTTGGTGTTCCCGGGCGTTGTGCTGCTTGCGCTGTTGATATACGGCCTTCGGGCTGGCGATATTCAGGCGCCACTATCAAACGGCCAGGAGGTATACCGTGTGCATGTGCAAGCGCATCAATGGTGGTGGGAGGTCACCCACCTTGATGCACCGGATGGCCCGCGCCATGCCGTCAATCGGATACACGTACCTGCCGGTGTCCCCTTCCATATCATTCTCACATCGGATGATGTCATACATAGCTTCTGGATACCGCGCCTGGGCGGCAAGATCGACGCCATCCCGGGACGCCGCAACACCATACGCCTGCAGGCCGACGAGCCTGGCGTCTACGACGGCGTATGTGCAGAGTTTTGCGGTGTCGACCATGCCAACATGCCGCTGCAATTGACGGCGCACGAAGAAGCCGATCTGGCTGCTGCCTTGCAGCAGTTGTCTTTGTCCAGGGTGACGCCATGACGCAAGAAATATCTGCGGTCGCACGCCATCACGCCCTTGATGCAGACTGGGGCACGCCGCCTGGCTGGCGCAGTCTATCTGCTGTCAACCATACGACGGTCGGACGCCGGTTTATCGTGGCAGCGCTGTTCTTCTTCCTGGTGGGCGGTGTACTGGCCATGCTGATCCGTGCGCAAATTGCCACCTCGGGCAATGCGTTTCTGGACAGCAATGCCTACAACCAGGTATTTACCATGCATGGCACGGTAATGATGTTTCTGTTTGCCATCCCCATGCTGGAGGGTTTCTCGTTTTACCTGCTGCCCAAGATGCTGGGCGCGCGCGACATGGCCTATCCGCGCTTGGGTGCATACGCATGGTGGTGTTACTTGTTTGGCGGCTTGATCCTCATGGGCGGCATGGCATGGGGGGTGGCGCCGGATAGCGGTTGGTTCATGTACACGCCGCTATCCAGCGCGACCTACCAACCCGGCATCAATAGCGACATCTGGCTAATTGGCATCACCTTCGCCGAGATTTCTGCGGTATGCGCCGCCATCGAGCTGATTACGACCATACTGAAGTTCCGCGCGCCGGGGATGTCGCTGACGCGCATGCCGATTTTTGCGTGGTACATGCTGATCACCGCGGGGATGATATTGGTGGGCTTTCCACCATTGATCCTGGGCAGCATACTGCTCGAACTCGAGCGCGCTTTCGGCATGCCTTTCTTCGAGGTCGCCAACGGCGGCGATCCACTGCTGTGGCAACACTTGTTCTGGATCTTCGGCCACCCCGAGGTCTATATCATCTTCCTGCCCGCCGCAGGCATGGTCTCCACCATGATCCCCACTTTTGCGCAGCGCCCGCTGGAGGGATACGTATGGGTCGTCGTCGCGGTGGTGGCAATGGGCTTTCTTAGCTTCGGCCTATGGGTACACCACATGTTTGCGGTCGGCATACCGCAGATGGCGGTCGGCTTTTTCTCGGCGGCCAGTATGCTGGTGGCGATACCGACGGCCGTACAGTTCTTTGCCTGGCTAGGCACCCTGTGGTCGGGAAACGTCAGATTTGGCCTGCCTATGCTCTACCTGGGCGGCTTCCTGGTCATCTTCGTAATCGGCGGTCTGACGGGCGTGATGCTGGCGCTGGTGCCCTTTAACTGGCAAGCGCACGACACGCATTTCGTGGTCGCCCACCTTCACTATGTGCTGATAGGCGGGATGATCTTTCCGATGCTGGCCGCGACCTGCTATTGGATGCCGCACTTTACCGGACGCCTGTCCTCGCAGCGCGCCGGCACCTGTGCATTCTGGCTGATATTCCTGGGCTTCAATTTGACCTTCTTGCCCATGCACCTGACCGGCTTGTTGGGCATGCCGCGACGTGTCTATGCCTACCCTGCCGACGCCGGCTGGGACACATTGAATCTGCTGTCTTCCATGGGAAGCTTCATCCAGGCCATAGGCTTTGCAGTTTTCCTGCTGGATATGCTGCTGCATGTGCGGCTGGGCCGCCCTGCCCCGCGCAACCCATGGAAGGCCGGCACCATGGAATGGGCCATGCCCACGCCGCCCACCAACTATAACTTCGCCACCATACCCGAGGTACAGGGCCGCTATCCCTTGTGGGACGATGCACAGTTGGGCGTCGATGCCGCTTCGGGCAAGCATTGGTTGGCGGTGCCCGCACCGGGTCATCGCCAGACCCTCAGCGTCGACGTGCTCACCGGAACACCGCAAAGCGTCGTGGAGCTTCCCGCTCCAACGTGGCTGCCGCTATATGGGGGCCTGGCAACCGGCTTGTTCTTTATCTGCTTGTTGTTCAAGGCCTATGGCATTGCCATGGTCGGCGCCGCATTGGCTTTGCTGCTGTTCTTGCGCTGGGCATGGCAAGGCGGGTTGCGCGACGATCCTGCTGCTGTGCACGCAGGTCCGGACGTATGGCTGCCGGTGCATCTGGCGGCGTCCGGCGCACCCGGCTGGTGGGGCATGTGCTGCGCCCTGGTCGGCAATGCCGCGCTATATGGCTCGCTACTGTTCGGGGCCCTCTTCCTGCAAACTATGGCGCCGAACTGGCCACCCGCTACCTGGCTGGACTTGCCCGCATGGCTGGGAATCCTGGTGTTGGCCGCCCCGGTTTTCGCAGTCGCAGCAGCACATTGGGCTTGCCGTGCCAATCAGCGTGGCCTAGCGTCGCAACGTGATCTCGGCCTTGTGGCTGCTGCGATCGCAAGCGCCATCGGCGTCGTAGCGTTCGGCTGCGTCCTTGCAGCACTGCCACCCGCAAGCCGTCATGCCTATGCAGCCGTAACGACTGTTCTGGCCTGCTATGCCGCCCTGCATTGCGGCGTCGGCTGCGTTATGGCCCTACATGTGGCGCTACGCGGTCGTGCCGGTTTTGTTTCGGTCGCGCGCCGACTGGAACCAGACGTCTTGCGTTTGTGGCTGGCCTATACAGCGCTGGTTGCAATCACCGCCGCTGCAACCTTGTACGCCATGCCCAGGATCATGCCATGACCGATGATCGCCCGGCACAACGACGACCGACACTATGGCGCGCCTTGGCGGGATACTCGTTATGGGCAGTGTGCCTGACCGTCTTGTATGCCGCCCACGCACTCGGCTGTCGTTACGCCGAGGCGGCGGGCAGTGTCGCCATGCTGCAAGCACCCGCCATGGGAGGGCTCATCTCCTGGGCCCTGGCCATCGTGTGGCTTGTTTTTATTGCAGGAAATGTATTGCTGGCAATGCAAAGCTGGAAGCGGTGGCATGGAGCAGGCAATAAACAAGACCCCACGATTGCCGCCACCAGTCGCCTGGCGCGGGTTACCGTCGCGCTTGACGTTAGCGCGGTGGCAGCCACGCTGGTCACAGGACTGCCGATTCTGCTTGTCCCCGCCTGCATCGCTTAGCCTATTTGGGTACTTTGGGTTAGGATGCCTGCGGACCAAACTGATGCACCCGAATCTCGGCGCGCCCGAACTCCAGTCCACGCTGTTCCAGCTCGCGCATAATGCCCAAGTTGATCGCCTGCTGTATATCCATGTAGCGGTTGTAATCAGCGCTAAGCACGTAATACACCACCTCGTATTCCAGCCCGCGCTCGCTGAACTGCAGCAAATGTGCGCGATCAAAGCGCGTGCCTTCGGCGCCTTCAATCAGCACCTTGACCGCGTTGGCAATGTCTTGCGCCTGCGACGCGCCTGCGCCATAAGCAACCGTAAACTTGAAGGCGATGCGCCGCAGGTCCATGCGCTTGTAGTTCTGTATGGTTTGCTTGAGCAGCTCGGTATTGCTGCACACGATCTGCTCACCGCCCAAACTGCGTATACGGGTAGTCTTCAAGCCCACATGCTCTATGCTGCCGGCGATGGCGCCCACCACAATGAAGTCGCCGGGCTCGAATGGCTTGTCCAGCCCGATGGATACGGACGCGAACAAATCGCTTAGTACCACCTGTGCCGCCAGTGCGACTGCAATACCGCCTATGCCCAGGCTCGCGACAAAGGCGGTGATATTCACGCCCATATTGTCCAGCACGGCCAGCACGGCGACCGCCCACAATACCGAGCGGGCAGAGATCCCCAGTATGGTGATCGTCACCGGGTTCAAGTCCGGGCGCCGCTCCAGGTATCGATCCAGACCGTAGGTAATAGCACCGCTTAACCACAGGGCGACTTGCAGCACGACGGCTACGAACCATAACTGGGAGATGCCGGCCTGCCATGAAAAAGGCAGTTCCAGCAGCTTGACGCCCAACAAGATGGACAGAGCCAGCAAGGCAAAAAAGCTGGTGCTGGCGACGGCGCGCAGCAGTACGCGAATAAAGAAACCGCCCCGTGCTTCAGGGTGGTCGGCCACCCGCCCGCGTATAAAGCGCCGCAGTGTCGTCAGGATAAAAAAGATGATTACGGTCGCGGTGATGGCCAGTAGCCAATTCCATATAGGGACCGACATCACCGTGGTTTCCAGCCACCAATCGCGCATCATGCTTGCTCCGCTCGAGTTCGAAGCATGATGCGCGGCAAGTGGCGTGCCGCACTACATCACAGCAATTTGTCTATTAGCTTGCCGCCGAAGGCGCCGGCGATGCCGGCGGCCGCACAAACGATGCCAACAACAGCCACCAGTCCGAGCAGTGCGCCAGTAGTCAGGACAAGCCCACCGGTGACACCTTCAAGCTGCTCATCGGATAGTACTGCATTGCCTGAATACTGGTCGAAAGCAACATCCAGGCCTTTCCCCAGGGCGGCCTCATCGACCACAATCCCTTTGGCCAGCGCGGCTGTGGCAAGCTTGTTCGTGAACTCTTGCCGGGACGATACATTACGCAGCTCTTCACATAGTGCGGGATTGGTGCTGACCAACTCTTTAATGGCTTCCACATTCGTTACGGTAAGGGTCATCAGGTTTCTCCTATTTACGCAATCAAACAACAACGCTTGACTTGACCGAAGTGTAGGCAGTGCGTGGCGGTGGGCCAATAGCTCTAAAGAGCTATACAAAACAGAGTCTGCTAACCCTCTGGCGTGTCGTCCCCTATCCATCGTCCGCGTGTCTGCTCGTAATCTTGCACGGGGTCGTAACTGGCTACAGGAAGATCCAGGCTCTCAGCCGTCAAGCGACCCTGGACGGCCAGAAGCTGCAGATGCGATATGGCCGCGCGGCTGCGCGCCTCAACGAAGGAAACCTCGGACGAAAACAGCTCCTGCCTTGCGTTCAGCACCTCCAGCAGCGTCAGTTCCCCCAAGACCGCGTGTTGTTCTCTGACACCTTCGTAAGCCTCTTTGTTGGCCGCTATCGCGATCCTGAAAGCGTCAATTTCCGCTTGCGCCGCTGCCAGGCTGAACCATGCCTCCGATGCGTCGTAGCGAGCCTTCAGACGTGAGTTGCTTAGCTGCATTTGTTGCTGCAGCTCGCGTTGCCGATTGCCGCGCACTGAAGACCAGTCCGAGCCGCCCTGATAGAACGGGATCCGCAAGGTCAGCTTGATCGTCGCCTCATGCTGGCTGGGCGTTACGTAGTTGGGATGCCGGTGCCGCGACGTACTGGCATCCAGCGTGACGGTAGGCTTCAAGCCTCCCCGGGCAGCTTCCACATCTGCCCGGGCCGCCTGCACGCCATAGAATGCACTGCGTACTGACGGCATCGCATATACGGCATTGGCAACGATGGCATCCAGGTCGTCCGGCAAGGGCGGCAAGCCCTCGGGCAGATGCATCTCCTTGCCCGGCGGCATTCCTGTCATGCGGCGAAAGGCGCCGACAGCGGTCGCCAATTGCATTCTGACGCGTTCCAGTTGTGCCTTGGCAGCCGCATGGCGAGCCTGCGCCTGCGCCAGCTCGGTGCCGGTGCCCAACTGACGCTTGAAGTACTCGCGGCGGTAGTCAATCTGCTGCAGCAATCCCTGCTCGTTGATCTCATGCAGCCGCAGCAGTTCGCGGTTGCGCACCACGTCCACATAAGCTTGGGCAGCCGACAACAAAACCGACTGCTCGGTCGTCACCAGCTCTGCCCGGCCTTGCATCACTCTGGCCTCGGCGGCCTCCACCTTGGGCTGAGTCGTCCAGTTGATCAGGGGTTGCGAGGCAGTAAGGGTCACATCCGATGGCGTATGGTGCATGACGGTCGGAGAGCCATAGGGCTGCGTTGCTGTGTTCAGATTGCGGCCCACGCCGGCCGACGCCGACACGGTGGGGCGCCAACCACTCAGGGCCGTATTCACATCTTCATTCAAGGCACGCAAGTTGGCCCGCTGGGCGGCAAGCTCCGGGTGAGTCAGGTAAGTGCGCGTCAAGGCTTCCGTGAAGGTCTGTGCGGCAAGCGGGGTACAGGCAGCGCAAGCCAGCAAGGCCAACATGACTCTGCCAATAGCGCGAAAGGAATAGAAGAAGGAAGTAGTCATACGCATTTCATTCAAACAAGCTGGGCGGCGCTCAGGCGGGCGAAGTGTCCGTTCTTGCGCATCAGCTCGTCATAGTTGCCAACCTCCACGACGCGGCCCGCGTCCATCACATAAATGCGGTTCGCCCGCGTGACCGTGCTTAATCGATGCGCGACCACGATGCGCGTAACGGATAAGCGATCCAGGCTCTCGGTAACGACCGACTGCGTGCGGTTGTCCAGGGCACTGGTGGCTTCGTCCAGCACGAGGATACGGGGGTCGCCGACGATGGCCCGTGCAATCATCAATCTTTGCATCTGCCCGCCCGACAAAGACCCCGCCCCTTCAGTCACCATGGTGTGCATGCCCATGGGCATGGCCTCGATGTCTTCAGCCAGCCCCACTTTACGCGCCGCCTGCCAGGCCTCTTCCTGTGTACCGTTGGTGATGCCAACGATATTTTCGAGAATGGACCCGGGCATGGGACTGCTGTTCTGCAGCACCACACCCATCTGCCGACGCACCGCCTGAACATCCAGGTCGTTCATGCCTTTGCCATCCAACATGATGGCGCCCGACTCTTGGGTTTCGAAACCCAGCAGCAAGCGTATCAGGGTGGATTTCCCGCTGCCCGAGCCGCCGACAATGGCAATGAATTCGCCGGAGCGCGCGGCAATGCTGACGTCGTCCACTACCCATGGGCCATCAGGGTAGTAGCGAAACGACACATGGGAAAACTCGACCGCGCCCGACAGCAGGCCCGGATCGGCCTTGTCGTCGCTGACCTCAGGCACGGCTTGAAGGATGGGCATGGCGCGCGACAATAAAGGCGGTACAGCCAGCAACGAGCCCAGGGTCTGCGTCAGCTGCGTGATGCTGCCCCTGAAGTTGTTGAAGGCCGCCAGAAACGCCGCGAAGGCACCTACGCCCAACATGCTCACCTCGTCCGTCTCGCGGAACTTGCCCAATAGCAAGAAAAACAGAAACAGTGCCGCCAGCCCAAAGAAGGCATTCAGCGCTATCTGAATGTTCTGATAGCTGGACGCGGATGCGCGTATCCGCTCGGCTGACGAGAACCGCCTGGCCCAGCGGGTAAAGGCGCGGTCTTCGGATGCCGATTGACGCAGCTTGGCAATACCGCTGATGAACTGCAGCATCATGCTTTGCAGCTCGCCGCTGCGTTGGGCCAACTGCCGTTCAAACGACAACTGCAGCACGATCAACACCACTGTGGCGCCGGTGTATATCAAGGTGATCAGGCCTGCCCACAGGCCCATGCGCCAGTCGTACCAAAGCATCAAGGCGAAACTGAAGACGGCAAACATGGCGCCCATGATGGCGCTTGCGGCACTGCCGGTAAGCAAGCGCATCACATGGGTGATGGCGCTGGCGCGCAAGGCCAGGTCGCCCGCTGTAAAGTCGCGGAAGAAGCCTGCCGGCAGCCGCAACAGGCGATCTATGATGGCCGCCTGCAGCGCCGACCCAGCCTTGCCCTCGAAGCGATTGAAGGCAACGACGCCCAGGTAGCTCATCACGAAACTGCTCACGCCCAACACCGCTACGATGATGCCGACTTGCACCAGATGATTGCGATCATGTCCGGGGATCACGGTGTCGATCAGGTAGCCCGACGCAACCGGGACTGCCATGCCCAACAGCCCCCCGCATAGCGTGGACAACAGCAGAACCAGCAAGTCGCGCCATCCACGCGACAAGGTGAAGCGGCCCAATGCATGCCAGTCAAGGCTGTGCGCCGGCAATGGGGCGGTAAAAGACACGGCCTCGATGTCGAGCATCGCCAGCGCATCATGCCCGGTAAACGTGATGTCGCTTGCGGGGTCGTAGACGGCCGGCGGCTTGCCGCTACGGGGCAGTATGGCCAAGGGTCGACCGTCATCCTGCGCGAAGCCCAGCATCGCGTGCGTATCGACCTTGTGCCAGTCGGGCCGCAGCAAGACGCGTCGTTGACGCAACTTGCTGGACCGCACAACAGCCGACAAGGACGGCGGCGCATTGTCGTCGCCCGCCTGCCTGCCGGTCGAGGGCACGCTTACCGTGAAACCCTCGCGCTCGCCGATTACTTCCAGCACCTGGACCAGCGCCTGGTTGCGGCTGGCGGACCCGCGCGACTGGCCATCGCCTTTATCCAATACAGCGAGAAGCTGCCCCATGCCTTGCTGCCATTCGCGTTCGGCCGACGCCTCACGGCTACGCAGGCGATTGTGTTCATCCACGTTGGCCAGCCGCACATTCATGCCGGCCAGCGGCGGCATCAACTGATGCAAGACGTTCAAGCCTGGCCAGATATCGCCCTGCGCTATCAACTGCGCGGTACTTAGCGGCTGCAATTCCAAAGCTTCGCCGATCAACACCCAGCTTGCCGGCGTAAGAGGCAGCCAACACGTGGCTTCATGCCGGGGCAGCTCTTGCGTATCAAAATACAGGGCGCTTGCGCCAGGCAGCCTCAGCCACTGCACGCCACTGGCACTACTGGCTCGTCGGTGTGCCTCCACCTGCGCCACTTCCCCCAGGCGCAGGGACTGATGAACCACGGGCCCCGCCCCTATCCAGCCGACCAGGCCTTGCGACATCAAGGTGATCCATTCATCGATCGGCGCCGCCAGGTCCAGCCGGCCCTCGCCGCTGGCGGCCAGGCCGTGCACTGTCTCCGTCGTCAAGCCGACCAATTCGGTGTTCACATGGGGGACAGCAAGCAGCCCCATGTTCTCGTACTCGGGTGCGGATGCGTCCAGGCCGAACAACAGCGCGCCGGGCTCCACCGAAGCAAAGTAGCGGCGGGCGCCGCCGGTCTCGCCGTTGCGAATCTCGACCAGGAACAGCTCGATGCGGCCCTGCTCCAACCACCAGACAGTCGCCCGATCGTTAAGTAGAAGCGGCGTGTTGCCGGCCACCGAGACCCGTCGCCCTTCTGCCTGTAAAAGAGCGTGTAGCGCCGGGCCTGCCAGCGGCTCAGTGCTGGATAAGCCCACGGTATACCCCTTCCAGTTGCATCAATTGATCGTGCGTACCGCGCTCGATCACTCGCCCTTTGTCCAGCACAATAATCTCGTCGCAATCGCGTATCGTGCTCAGGCGGTGCGCAATGATGATGCAAGTGCAACCGCGCCGCCGCAGATTCGTCATGATGGCTTGCTCGGTTACGGTGTCCAGCGCACTGGTGGCCTCATCCAAAATAAGCAGCGTGGGCTCGCCCGCCAGCGCCCGCGCAATCTCCAGCCGCTGCCGTTGTCCGCCACTGAAGTTGCGCCCGTCTTCCTGCACGAGGCTGTCGTAGCCGCCGCGCCGGGTCATGATCAAGTCGTGGATCATGGCGTCTTTGGCGGCTTGCACCAGTTGCGCCTGCGGGATGGTGTCATCCCACAAGGTCAGGTTGTCGCGCACCGAGCCTTCGAACAACACAATATCCTGGTTGACCACCGCCAACGAGTGGCGCAGCAGCAAACGCGGTAGTCGGTGGGCTGGCTGCTCGTCAAACAGTATCTCGCCCGACCAAGGGTCCAACATGCCCGATATCAGCCGGCCTATCGTTGTCTTGCCGCTGCCGGATCCACCCACCAATGCCACCCGGCTGCCTGGCTTCAGATCCAGGCTTAGATCATCGATCAGTGGCGGCTCTAGCTTCGAATAGCCTGTGGCCACGCGCTCCAGGCGCACAATGCCCGACAGACGCAGGGACGTCGGCTGTACAAGATCGGTAGCGACGAACTCCCGGGCCAACGGGTGGCGCAGCGTGTCGTCCACTTGCGCCAGCGGGCCCTGCGCGTTGCGCAAGGCACCGGCAAGCTCCATCAGCTCTTGTACCGGCGCCGAGAACGAGCTGGCAATCAAGGTGAAGGCGACCAGCATCCCCACACTGAGTTCGTGCTCGATCACATAGTAGCCACCCAAGGCCAGCACCAAGGCGCCGGTCAGCGCTGCGGTAAGCGTGGGCAGCGAATCCACCAAGGTCTGCAAGGGCACCACACGCTGGTGCGCGTTGATGAACAGCGTCTGCAAGCCGGCCCACTTCTCGAAGAACACATCGTCGGCGCCAGTGGCCTTGATGGTTTCCATCATCTGCAGGCCCTGCATGACCTTGCCTTCCATCTTGACCGCCTGCAAGGCAACGTTCTCGGACGATTCGCCCAAGCGCCGGCGCAAATAAGCGAACACCAAGGCATTGGTACTGGCCAGCAACACGCAAGCCACCGTCAACATAAAGTGATACTGCAGCATCAAGGCCGTAAAGAACACCAGCATGGTCAGGCTGATGCCCAGTTGCGCCAACTGCTGCGAGGCCATCTGGGCAATCTGCTCGGCGTAGGGAATGCGCGCGCTGATCATGCCGCTAAAGCGCTGCGCAAAGAAGCTGGGCGGCAAGCGCAGCACGTGCCAAGTCATGCGTCCGGTCAGGACCAGGCCCAACTTGATGTGCAAGCGCGTAATCAGGATCTCGCGCAGCCAGGTGATCAATGTAAGCGTCAGGCCCGCGGCGACAATGGCGATCAACAGCGGCGTCAGCCAATCCTTCAGCCCTTCTATCATCACGTAGTCGATAAACACCCGGCTGAACGCCGGGGTGATGATGCCGATGGCTGCCACCAGCAAGCCCGCGCAGAAGATCACCATCAGTGCAGGCAAGGAAGCCCTGGTCAGTTCGAACAAGGCCGGCAGCATGCGGCGCGGTGCGCCGGCCGTTTCAAAGTCAGCGGTTTTCTCAAAGACCAGTGCAATGCCGCTGAACATGCCATCGAAGTCTTCGGCGCTGACCTTGCGCTTGCCCGTGGCCGGGTCATTGATATAGAAGAAGCTGCCTGCTACGCCTTCCAGGACCACAAAATGGTTCATGTCGACAAACAGAATGGCGGGCATGGCCAGCGCAGCAAGGCCCGCGGGCTCGACGCGCATGCCGCGTGCATCCATGCCCAGGCTGCGTGCCGCCTTCAGGATATTGACGGCTTTGCTGCCATCGCGCGATACGCCGCACAGCAGGCGTAGCTCTTCAAGCGGCACCCATCGACCATGGTAGGCCAGCACCATGGCAAGGGCCGCCGCCCCGCATTCCAGCGCCTCCATCTGCAAAACAGTGGGCGTTCTAACCCGACCCGCGCCCTGCCCTGCAAACCACCGCATCAGTATGCCTCCAGCCAGCGGAAGATATGATCAAACACCGGCAGGGCCAGACTGATCACACGCCGCTTGCCCACCACCACATCCGCGCTTGCCATCGTGCCAACGTCGATGCTGATGTCCGGCCCGCGTCCAGACGACCAAAGATAGCCGCTGGGGGAAGCCGGGTCGGTCTCCAGGCCTATCTCCACCTCGAAAGGCGCGCCGCTTTTCAGCAGCGTATCGACCAGCGCGGCGTTTTGCAGGCGGCGCATGATCCCTTCGCGTGAAGACGGAATCTGCGCAACCTCCAGCACGGTGCCGCGTATGAAACCATCTTTCTCGGGCTTGGTGGTCGAAGGCATGATGTTCGCGGACATGCCCGGCTTGATCTTCTTACCATCCGTGTTCGACACAAAAATGATGGCTTCCAGGCGACCATGGGCGCCGGCATCTGCAGCAAGCAATCGCACGATGGCTTGCCCCATGCTGACCAAGGCGCCCTCGTTCACGCTGAACTCCACTGCCGTGCCAGTCACTGGCGCGCGTACGTAGCGATTGCGCTCGTACTCGCGCTGAAGATTCTCGCGTTGTTGCTCCAGCGAGTAAACGCGCACGGCAATGTCCTGGATCTCTTTCTGCTTTTGCGCTTCATCCACCAGTCTGGCCACCTGCAGTTCCCTGCGGTCGTTCTGCGCGGTGGCAATACGGCTTTCCAAATCGGCCAGCAAGGTATCGGTTTCGTTGACCTTGATGGCGGTCAGGTAGCCTTTGTTCAGCAGCTCGTTTTCGTTGCGCCGCCGGGCGGTCAATAGCGCATGCTGCGTGGCCAGCTTGTCCAGGCGTTCGGTCAGGGCTCTTTGCTTGGTCAGCAAGAGATCGTTCTGGTTCTTCTGGTTGACATCATGGGCGGCCTGGACCGCGTGCAGCACGTTGCGCGCGTCGCGCAGCTCGGCCTCTTTGGCGGTGATCTCGTCCAGCGCCGAAGGCCGGCTGATAATGGCAATGACTTGGCCCGCCTGCACCGCATCGCCGGGTTCTATGGTGATGTCTTCCACGCGACCATCTTTAGGCGCGGTAGCCAGCGACACACCTTCCGCCGACAGCAGTATGCCTTGCCCCAGCACCTTCAGCGGAGCGGTAGAAAAAATGCTCCACACGAAGCCGCCGATCACAATGAATGCCACCACTGCAACGCCCAGGGTATGCAGCGGCCGCACCACCTGTAAAGTGCGGTCCAGCTGATCGGGGTTGGCGATTTTATTTAGAGCGGCTGCACGAAACAGACCACTCATGAGACGCGACGTTTGATGGCGCTAAGGAAACGTTGAATGTCTTCGGCATTGTCGCTGGCCGACCTTACGCCCCCTGCCACGCCCATCAGTTCAGCATCGCTAAGCGAGCGCTCGGTCTGGGCTGGCGCACCGTCGAGCGTCATTTGGACAGCCATCGCCGCATCGCGGGCATAGCGAACCTGTACCCCGCTGGGTACGGAGATGCCAGCGGCTTGCAGTGCCGCTTGGGTGTCATTCTCGAGCAGCGTTCGGAAGCTGCTATCGCGACGGAGACGATCAGTAAGCGCGCAAGCGCCCCCTTCCCGTTTGGTGGTGTTCAACAAAATTGTCCCCCTTGCCCGTCCTGTGTCTTGCGTGGGCGCTTGTCATATTTATATACGATTGTAGTCAAAAGACGCGTTTATTGTTATCTTTTGCAGTCTTCTTGCAGCTTTGGGCGGTAACCGCTATTACTCAACCACTGCAAGACCCATCATATTGAGAGACATGGCTGCGCCAACTAAAAAGCTGATCATCATCGCCGACGACCACCCCTGCATACGCGAGGCACTCGAACGCATCGTCAAGGAACTGCATGGCGGGACGACCGTCTATACGGCCACAAACTCTGCCGAACTTTGGCCGCTTGCAGAGAAACGGCTAAGCGAAGCCAGCGAGCTGTTATTGGCCGATGTCAGCTTCCCCGCAGAGGCAGCTGCTGCAAGTGAGTCCAACGCCGGCAACGTGCCCTTGGTGGTCGTATCTACCGAACAGCACGGCATTACCGCCAACTGGTTCGTCGCCCTCGAAGGCGACACGCCCGAGCAAACAGGCAGTGCAGGCATCGAAGTGGCCTTGAGTCAGCATGAAGCCGTGTTGGAACTGATACGAACCCTGAACGACACCGCCAATAACGGCCAGAAGGCGCTGCCTGAACCCATCAAGGAAGTACCCGCCGCCGAGGAACTGATGCGTTTGGGCCTTACCCTGCGGCAGGCCGAAGTCTTGCAACTGATGGCAGAAGGCCTGACCAACAAAGAAATCGCCAGGCGACTGGCCGTGTCTGAATGGACCGTCCGCCACCATGTCAGCTCTATATTAGAGCGACTGGAAGTCAGCAATCGCGGTCGGGCGGCCTCTTTTGCGCATCAGTTCACGGGCGGTATGCGTTAACGTCCATAAAAAAACAGGTATGAGGCTTGCTGTCAGGGCACACAACCATCCACTATGGATAAGGAGCCCCTCATGACCAAGCAACCCTCACCCCAAACCGACAAGCCTCAAGACGACGACCAGCCGCGCGAACAGCAGCGCAGCCACGGCGACCAACAGAACCGCAGCAAGAAAGACGGCCACACCGATCAGATCGGTACGGGCCAGGATCAGACCAGCGGCAGGCAACGCGGAGGGGCGGCCCGGCGCCCCGGTTAAGCCCGCCAGTGTTGCGTGCGTCCATCGCAGGCGCTTGGCCTGGCAGTTAATCCCTCCGTGATAACCCTGCAACGGCTAGCCTGCCATTTTCTTCAAGTCTAAAATTTCTCTATTAGTACCTCATGAAGAGCCGCATGGATAAAGGATCTTCAGGCGTCTACCTAGCAACAACCCGAAGAAGTTTCCTGCTTTTACCCCTCCTTGGATATTGTTGACGCGACCCATCGGATAGCCTATAAAAGCACCGGCAGTTGAGAATTTGTACCTTGTTGCAACAACGATACGTACTTTATAAAGCCAGGAGACAACACATGAATAGCAGTGCAAAAAAAGCCACCGACGTAGCGCAGGTCCAGTCGTCCCGCCGCAAGTTTCTAGGCGGTGCCGCAGCCGGCACCGCAGCGGCAGTCGGCATGGGCTTCCCTGCCATCGTCAGCGCGCAGGCACCCACAAACCTACGCTTCCAGAGCACATGGCCCACCGTGGACATCTTCCACGAGTTCGCCCTGGACTTCGCCAAGAAGATCAACGACATGACTGGTGGCGAGCTCAAGATTGAAGTCTTGCCCGCAGGCGCAGTCGTGCCCGCGTTCGCACTGCTGGATGCTGTCTCCAAAGGCACACTGGATGGCGGCCACGGCGTGCTTGGCTACAACTACGGTAAGCAAAACGCGCTGGCACTGTATTCGTCGGGCCCTGCCTTCGGCATGGACGCCAACATGATCCTCGCCTGGCACAAATACGGCGGCGGCCAGGAAATGCTCGAAGAGCTCTATAAGGATATCGGCGGCAATGTCGTGTCCTTCCTGACCGGCCCCATGCCTACGCAACCTTTCGGCTGGTTCAAGAAACCGGTTACCAAGGTCGAAGACCTGAAGGGCCTGAAGTTCCGCACCAACGGCTTGGCCATTGACTTGTTCACAGCCATGGGCGCAGCGGTTAACGCACTGCCTGGTGGCGAAATCGTTCCGGCGCTGGACCGCGGCCTGCTGGATGGCGCTGAATTCAACAACGCCACCTCCGACCGTCTGCTGGGCTTCCCTGACGTTTCCAAGGTTTGCATGCTGCAAAGCTTCCACCAGTCGTCCGAAACCTTCGAAATCATCTTCAACAAGGACAAGTACAATGCCTTGCCCGACAAGATGAAAGCCATCATCGCCAACGGTGTCGAAGCTGCTTCGGCCGACATGTCCTGGAAGGCAGTCGATCGCTATTCGCAAGACTACATCAAGCTGCAGAAGGAAGACGGCGTCAAGTTCTACAAGACACCCGATGCCATCCTTCAACAGCAACTGGTCGTGTGGGACGAGATCGTCACCAAGAAGGGCGAAACCAACCCCATGTTCAAGAAGATCGAACAGTCGCAACGCGAGTTCGCCTCGCGTGCACTATCGTGGGACATGGACACCAACAACAACCGTCGCATGGCTTACAACCACTACTTCGGTAGAAACGCCAAGAAGGCCTAAAACCTCAGCTTGCTGAAAAAAATACCACCCAGCAGTACGGGTGGTATTTTTAAGACAGCTCTCCAGGCGCGGCTTGCTACCAGGTATAGACCCGCCCCTGCCTTCCCCAAAGCTAGGTGAATCAACCATGCATAATGTTTTGCACACTATTGACCGGGTCAACACCTGGATCGGGCAGCTTTTTGGCTGGTTCGTGATGGCCTTGACCCTATTCGTCACGTACGAAGTATTTTCCCGCTATGCGTTGGGCTCGCCCCACGCCTGGTCCTTCGACGCCATGAACATGATGTACGGCGCCCTGTTCATGATGGCCGGCGCCTACACCCTCAGCAAGAACGGTCACGTACGAGGCGATGTGCTTTACGGTTTCTTTCCGCCGCGATTGCAGGCCGGACTGGACCTGACGCTATACGTCGTATTTTTCATACCCGGCGTCGTGGCGCTGGCCTGGGCCGGGTACAACTACGCGGCCGAATCGTTCATGATCAACGAGCATTCCACCATCACCGCCGACGGTCCTCCCATCTACCCATTCAAGGCCATTATCCCCATTGCCGGCGTCACCCTGTTGTTTCAGGGATTCGTCGAGATGGTGTATTGCGTGGACTGCCTGCGTAACGGCCAATGGGCCAAACGCGACAAAGACGTGGAAGAGGTGGACGTAGACAAGCTCAAGGACATGGTTCATGCAGAACCGGAGTACCTGAAGAAGACTGACACTCGCGACAGCGACACAAAAGGAAGCCAACCATGAGGAAGGAAGTCTGGTTCGGCCTATCCATACTGGCCGCAATAGTCATTGCCCTGTTCGTACTGATGCCGGCGCCCGCCGACATCACCGACGGGCACCTTGGCCTGCTGATGTTGGCGCTTATTGTCGTCACCATCATGCTGGGCTTTCCCACCGCCTTTACCTTGATGGGTATGGGGGTGATGTTCACCTACTTCGCCTACCGGCGCATGGGTCCGCAGATAGCGATTGAACAAACCTTGGACTTGATGGTGCTGCGCACCTATGCGGTCATGACCAACGATGTGCTGATCGCCGTGCCGCTGTTCATTTTCATGGGCTACCTGGTCGAGCGTGCCAACCTGATCGAACGGCTGTTCAAGAGCTTGCACCTGGCCATGGCTCGCGTGCCGGGTTCCCTGGCCGTCGCTACCGTCATCACCTGCGCGGTGTTCGCCACGGCAACCGGTATTGTCGGGGCGGTGGTCACGCTGATGGGCTTGCTGGCCTTGCCGGCCATGCTCAAGGCCGGCTATAGCGTCCGTTTATCTGCTGGCGCCATTACCGCCGGCGGTTGCCTGGGCATCATGATCCCGCCATCGGTGCTGCTGATCGTGTATGGCGCGGTAGCTGGGGTGTCGGTCGTCAAGCTGTATGCGGGCGCCTTCTTCCCGGGCCTCATGCTGGCCTTGCTGTACGTGATCTACATCATGATCGTAGCCAAGGTCAGCCCCAAGTCGGCACCCCCGCTGTCCGCTGAAGAGCGACGCGTAACCTTGCCGGAATTCGCGCAGACTATCAAGGAAACGGTCACCAACCGCGCCCTGCCCGGCATCGTCAGCGCCATGAAGGGCCGCAACAATGCGCATGTTCCCATGCGCACGCTGTTCTTCAACCTGGGTGTGGTGCTGCTGCCTGCACTGGCTTTCGTCGCCGTGATGGCGCTCAGCTATAACATCGTTACCACCCCGCCGCCCCAACAGGAAAGCGGGCTGGTCGAGATGGGCTTTGCCGGCCAGGACGAGAGCAGCTACGACAGTGGCGGTCTGGCAGAGCCTCCGGGCACTGAAAGCATGGTCCAGGCCGAAGCCGAGCCAGAAGCCGCTGCCGAAGAGGAAGCCGACGCAGACGAAGCAGGCGCTGTGGATGCACCGATGGCGTTCTGGATTACGCTCGCGGTCGGCACCTTCATCATGATCATCTTCTACGCGATGTTTACCTTCGCACGGGTAGAGATCTTCAAGATGCTGCTCACGTCCTTCTTCCCCTTGGCCATCATGATATTGGCCGTACTGGGAAGTATCGTGTTCGGCCTGGCTACGCCTTCCGAGGCGGCGGCCATGGGGTCCTTCGGCGGCTTGCTGCTGGCCCTCGCCTATCGACGACTGAACATGGACATGCTGAAAGAGTCCGTGTACCTGGCGGCCAAAACCAGCGCCATGGTGTGCTGGCTGTTCGTTGGGTCCAGCATCTTCTCGGCAGCGTTCGCGCTATTGGGCGGGCAGGCCATCATTAACGATTGGGTGCTCGGCATGGACCTTACCCCGGTCCAGTTCCTGATCATGGCCCAGATCGTTATCTTCTTGCTGGGCTGGCCGCTGGAATGGACTGAGATCATCGTGATCTTCATGCCCATCTTCCTGCCATTGCTGGCGCACTACCAAATAGACCCGCTGTTCTTTGGGTTGCTGGTGGCGCTTAACCTGCAAACCGCCTTCCTGTCTCCACCGGTTGCCATGTCGGCCTTCTACCTGAAAGGTGTCGCGCCACCACATGTCACCCTGAACCAGATCTTTGCCGGAATGCTGCCCTTCATGGGCATACAGATAATCGCCATCGTGATGCTGTACCTGTTCCCTGCCATCGGTCTGTGGCTGCCAGAGGTCCTGTATTAATTAGCTGCAAAGGTCCAAGGGGTCGCAAGAACCCCTGTTGTAAGAAGGGCCGGCTCCGTAAGGAGCCGGCCCTTTGTGTTGATGGCAGGACTACTTTAATCAGTCGGGTGTAAATACCCGGATGCGAGAACGGATCTTGGCTTCCAAATTACGATAGGCCACACGCACGTCGTACTCCGTCTGAAGATTGAGCCAATAGCGCACTTCCATATTAAAGAACATGCCCAAGCGTAATGCCGTATCGGCCGTGATGGGCCGCTTCCCACGGAGGATTTCGCTGATGCGGCTAGGCGGCACATCAATGTCGGCCGCGAGACGCTGAGCGGTAATCCCTAGCGGCCTCATAAATTCTTCCCGTAGAATTTCGCCCGGATGGATCTCGTCGAGCAATTTATCCATACCAATACCTGTTAGTGATAATCGACGATCTCAACATCATATGCGCCGCCGGTCGTCCATTTAAAACACACTCGCCACTGCTTGTTAATGCGCATGCTGTATTGGCCAGCGCGCTTACCTCTTAAAGCCTCCAGCCGATTGCCTGGAGGAATCCGCAAGCTGTCCAATGATTCTGCGGCGTGCAACTGTAAAAGCTTTCGCCTTGCGGCCCGCTCTATATTCGCTAGTCGAAGCACCGGACGGCTGTTAAACAACATCTCCGTATCTGAGCAGGCAAATGAGTTGATCATTTAAAACTCACGTACCGCATGGCAGAATCTCTTATACAGAACATTATAGAGAACTCCTACTCGATTTCAAGCGGCCTGGCTTTATCTGAGCTCGCCAAATTTACTCATTCACCATAAGCCGCCCCTGGTTCCCGCAGCAACGCACCGGCCAATATTCGTCCATCTCGCAAAACCTCACTAGCGCGTCTGGAGCGACCTCGTTGCATCGGTGTAGGAAAATAACCACGTTCTTGATATGGCTTTGCTATATCAAAGCCCCGAATAGCGGCCTTAAGCTCGAAACATGATGTAAATCAATTGCGGGCTGCAGGCGGGCACCTACTATTGGGCTTTTTCATGCTGTCCCACTACGCCCTGCCCCGCGGCCCAACACCTTACCGACAAGCACCCTTCGATGCGCAAAAACTATCCCGTTACCCAAGTTGAAACCAAAGTCCGTGCGGACCAATACCTGATCTCCAAGACCGACAAGAAAGGCAAGATCACCTACGTAAACCCGGCTTTTATCGAGATTAGCGGCTATACCCGGGACGAGCTGGTTGGCAAGCCGCACAACCTGATTCGTCACCCCGACATGCCGCCCGAAGCTTTCCAGGACTTGTGGGATACCCTGCAGGCCGGCAAGCCCTGGCTGGGCTTGGTAAAAAATCGCCGCAAGGACGGCGGCTTCTACTGGGTGCTGGCCAACGCCGCACCCGTCTACGAGCATGGTGAGATCACCGGCTACGCCTCGGTACGCCTTAAGCCCACCGAGGACCAGATCGCTGCCGCGCAAGACTTCTACGAAAGCATCAACGCCGGTAACAGCCGTGGCTATACCGTGAAGGCCGGCCAACGCGTGCGTACCGGCTGGCGCCGCGGGCTGGATGTCGTCGCCATGCCTTTTGCTCCCACCCTTAAGGCAGGCATGTTCCGCATGGCCACCCTGTCCACCGCCACCATCTTCGGCGCGACCTGGTTTGCCGCCACAGGCGGCGTACCGGCCGACTATCGCGCCTGGGTGCTGGCCGCCATCGCCGCCGGCACCGCGGCTAGCCTTGCCTATGGCTGGCGCATCGCCCAAGGCATCGTCAAGCCGCTGGCCGGCGCCGCCCGCATCGCCCGCCAGATTGCCGCCGGCAACCTGCGCATAGACATCGACACCGAACAACCGGGCGAAGTCGGCAACCTGTACTTCTATATGGACATGATGCGCAAGAGCCTGTTGGGCATCGCCACCGACGTCCATGCCGGTGCCCAGGCCACCGCCCAAACCGCGCACGTGCTCGAAGCCAACAACACCAATTTGTCTGCACGCACCGAAGACCAGGCCGCTTCCCTGCAGGAAACCGCAGCCAGCATGGAGGAGCTGACCGTGACCGTGCGGCAAAATGCCGACAACGCCAACCTGGCCAGCCAGCTTGCCGACGCCAGCATGCAAACCGCCCAACGCGGCGGCACCGTCGTGCAAGACGTCGTCGACACCATGCAAGGCATACACCAAAGCTCGCGCAAGATAGGCGACATCGTCAGCCTGATTGAGGAGATCGCCTTTCAGACCAATATCCTCGCCCTTAACGCCGCCGTCGAATCTGCACGCGCCGGTGAAGCCGGCCGCGGCTTTGCCGTGGTGGCGGCCGAAGTGCGCAGCCTGGCCCAGAAAAGCTCGGTAGCCGCCAAGGAAATTAAAGTGCTGATCGACGAATCCGTTAACCGCATGGCCACAGGATCGGAGCAAGCGGCCCGCGCCGGCGCGACCATGGAAGAGATTGTTGAATCCGTAAAGCGCGTTACCGACATCATGGGCGAGATTTCCACTGCTTCAGTGGAGCAATCTACTGGGCTGGAGCAGATCAACCAGGCAATTTCGCAGATTGATGGCGTGACCCACCAGAACGCTGCGTTGGTGCAGGAGTTGGGCAATACCGTTAGGGCGTTGGCTGGCGAGGCGGGGAACTTAAGGTTGTCGATTGAGGTGTTGAATACGGGACGTGGTGAGGGTGGCGTGGTGCAGGCGCAGCCAGTGTTACGGGCACCATCGCGAGCTTTGGCGCTGTCGGAGATGTAAACCTGAGAGGCGGCCCTAAAGTTCCCTCACGGCCCGCCGTTAATGACGGTGAACAGGAAGAAACCGGCTTAGCTTTACTGCTGTAAAGCAGCACGCGGCACAAAACGGGCTTTTTTCTTCTTGGCAACCAGGCGGAGCCAGATTCGCCGTATTTACCTCTCAGGAGTTATCCATGTCAGTAATTAACACCAACGCGCTTTCCCTGATTGCCCAAGGCAACCTTCATAAATCGCAATCGGCTCTGGGCAGCGCCATCGAGCGCCTGTCTTCCGGCCTGCGCATCAACAGCGCCAAAGACGACGCCGCCGGTCAGGCCATTGCCAACCGCTTCACCGCCAACATCCGCGGTCTGACGCAAGCTACGCGTAACGCCAACGACGGTATCTCGATCGCTCAAACGACCGAAGGCGCACTGAACGAAATTAACAACAACTTGCAGCGTGTACGTGAGCTGTCCGTTCAAGCTGCTAATGGCACGAACTCTTCGTCCGACTTGAAGTCGATTCAGGACGAAATCCAGCAACGTCTGGGCGAAATCGACCGCGTTTCGGAACAGACTCAGTTCAACGGCGTCAAAGTACTTGCTCGGGATAATGAGCTGAAAATTCAAGTTGGCGCAAATGATGGCGAAGGCATCACCATCAACCTGAAGCAGATTGATAGCAATAAACTTGGCTTGGGTTCGTTCAACGTCAGCGGCCCTGTTGGGACGACTACAGGCGCCGATCCTACCATTAACGTAGTAGACGCAGATGCCGCCAAAAAGGTTTTTGGCGATACCACAGCGGTCACCTCGGCTGCCCTTTCCACCGCAGCTGGTTCGAGTACGGGCGATCTGAAAACCGCATTGGGCCTCTCAGCAGCTGCGTCTGTTGCTGCTGGCACAGTCGTATCCGATAAGAATGGTAACTGGTATGCCAAGTTTGAGATCACGACCATTAATGCCACCGACGCCGCCGTACTGGAGGCCAAGGGTATCGAAGTTGGAGGGACCGTTCCTGCCGGTACGGCCACAGTATATGCTTCAGTCAATCCGACTGCAGAAGAGAATGTATCCGTCACAGGAAGCGTCGCCACATTTACGCTGGACTTCACAACAGCAAATGTTGTCCCCGGTTCGACAAACAAGGCTCTGGACACTCTTGACAAAGCGTTAGCTAAAGTGGACGCGCTGCGCGGTGAGCTGGGCGCTGTACAAAATCGCTTCGAATCGACTATCGCCAACCTGAACAACACCGTTACCAACCTTTCGTCCGCGCGCTCACGAATTGAAGATGCGGACTATGCAGTGGAAGTGTCAAACATGACTCGTGCCCAGATCCTGCAACAAGCGGGCACCTCGGTGTTGGCTCAAGCTAACCAAGTCCCGCAAACCGTATTGTCCCTGCTGCGTTAACCCGCGGCTTGCGACCGAGCACCGACCCGACTTTATTTTTTGGGTCGGTGGTCAAGCGCGAGACACTTCTGCTATCTATCTGCTGTAAGCCTCTGCCGAAGCCAGCTTCCAAAGCTGGCTTCTTCTTGGCCCACCGGTCTGTTGTGACGCACCTGAAATCCCCGCTTATTCGCCGCTTTACGTCCCGCTCAGAATGCTAAGCTGGCTCCTGCACATATTTAGCCCGTGGAGCCCAGTTTGAACGCGTCTAGTATCTTTGCCGACTCAGCTACCGATGGGAGCTCTTCCAGACCAAGGCTATCTAAGCCAGTTCCATCCTCAGCCCCCGGCCATCTGCGCGCGGTAGCACATCTCTACGGAATCGAAACGCCACCGCTCGGGAACGCACGAGTCCTGGAGCTAGGCTGCGAAACGGGCGGCAACCTTCTGCCTTTTGCTCTTGCGCATCCGAATGCTCAAATAGTGGGCATAGACTTGTGGCCAGAAAACGTATTGGACGCCAGGGAAATAGCGCGCGAACTGGGAGCAGCGAACCTGACATTTCATAACAGGCTCTACACCGAAATTGACAAGGGTCTCGGGCTATTTGACTACATCATTGTCCATGACCAGTTCACGTGGGCGTCCTCTGCAACGCGTGAAGCGATATTTCGTATCTGCTGTGAAAATCTGGCTCCACTTGGCATTGCCTATATAAGCTATAACACCTATCCCGGCTGGAAAGCGGGTGACACGCTGCGTGATGCCATGCAACTGCATAATCATTCAGCTAGTTCTATGGAAGAGATGATATCAGGAGCAGCAGCAATGCTGCATTTTATGTCCGAGGGAGTAGCAGGCCGTAATACTCAGGCGGCCCAACTCAAAGCTGCTGTCGACAAAATAAGCAAGCGTCCAGCCCATTATATTAATAAGGAATTTCTTCATTCAACGACAGCCGCATTCTATTTTATTGAGTTTGCGGAAGCTGCGGCCCAAGCTGGCCTAGCTTATGTAGGCGACGCACGCCCTGAACGGGAGATTGCCGCGACATATGGAGCAAATGTACAGCTGAATCAAAGCTTGGTGGCGTTTGGGCAACCCAAAGTAATGAGGCAGCAGTATCTGGATTTTGCGGTGGACCGCGAGTTCCGAGGAAGCCTGTTGGTTCACCAAGAACGAGCGGACAACTTTTTGAATACCCCCGACCTGTCCCGCTCAACCGATCTGCATTGGGCTGGTAGCCTCAAACGCGAAACCTTCACTACTTCGCCTGGGAAAACGACCACATTCTCGGATGCCCAAGGAGCGGTATTCTCTATCCAGGATGAGACTGCCATCCGCATTTGCGAGACGCTTGCCGGTGTTTGGCCGATGACCTTGACGCATGAACAACTTGTCGCGGCCGTGAAGGATGCCGAAGCTTGGTTGCAGCCCGATAAAGGGCAAGCTGCCGCCGACGACATTCAGCACGCACTGGAGGCCTTGTTGAAAATGGGTGCAGTAGAGTATAGGTTGGATGCGGGACCTTATAATGGTTTCAAAAACAATACCCTATACCTTCTCGCTAGCGTACGAGATTTCCTGGAGTTCGACGACAGTACACAGAACATCCTAATAGGGTTTAATCTGTGGCATAAAGCTGTCAGATTGCACCTGACACCGGCGCAAACTCATTTACTCCCGAACATAGACGGTAAGCAGTGTACGGATCAATTACTGGCCGTCGCGTCTCAAGTCGGCAACTCCGAGTCAGTACAACTAGATGCCGTCACTCGCAATAGTAAAGCCGATATAAAGAAAAAGGACTCCATTACCGCCCTAGCACAGATGATCGACGCATTAAGAATGCAGGGAGTGCTGGGGGGTTCCTCTCATGCCTGGCGGGATCATTTCAAAACCATGTTGAGCACTGACTTTCTACCGTCAGAGCACCGGCTTGAATACTTAATCCTCTACTTGCAGTATGTTCGGCAAGCTGATCAACAGAGTCTGAAGGTATCACCGTCCGATGCGAACCGGCAAGCGAAAAGCGGAGGTGTTACCGGTTTTGCTATCCAGAAGCCTGAAATCATTCGAGCTTTCAACCGAATCCAGGCCCTGCGTCGGCAGCGGAAGTTCTGGGAGGCCGAACCGATAGCACGACAGTTAACGACAACCAATCAAGATGAAGCCGTCGGCTGGCATCTGCTGGGCATACTGCTGGCGGAAATGGGGAACGTAGCAGACTGCGTCAGCCCACTCCTGAAAGCGCTCGCCCTACAACCGGCCAATATGGCAGTTTATACAGACTTGAGCGTGGCATTGCAGTTATTGAAGGAGAGGCAGCATGCGGAAGCCGTTCTCCGATATGCTCTAGAAATCGAACATCGCTATTTACCTAACTGGCTGAACCTCGGCAATCTGTTTAAGGATCAAAACAAGCCGATGTTAGCCGAGATATGTTGCCTCAACGCCTTGTCAATTGAGAAGGACAACACGAATGCGCTCATTAACTTAGCCACCGTGCTGGCAGAACAGGGCCGGTTAGAAGAATCCGTCGGATTCCTTCGTAAGGCTATAACGATTCAGCCGGATAATCATGTAGCGCACAGCAACTTATTATTTATGCTGTCCCAGCATGCTGACATTAGTGAGCGCGACCTGTACGAAGAGCACCGCGCCTTTGGTAAACAAGTTGAGAGGACAAACAAAAAGCACGCCGTCATGCTGCAGCATAAGAATATCCGCGATCTCAATAGGCCGCTGCGCATAGGTTTCGTTTCTGGAGACCTATGCAATCACGCGGTTGCAAACTTCGTGGAGCCGGTTTGGCCAGCATTCAATAAGCTAGAGTTTGAACTGTATGCATACGACAACACACCGTCCGAGGATGCCGTAACACAACGGCTAAAAGTCCATATCAAGGCATGGAGAAAGATACGGCCGTTGAGCGACCTGGATTTAGCAAAGGTGATCAATCAGGACCGGATCGATATTCTGGTCGATCTGTCAGGACACACCGCACACAACCGGCTTCCTATGTTCGCTCTAAAACCAGCCCCAATCCAGATCAGTTGGATCGGGTATCCCGGAACGACAGGACTCAAGGCAATGGATTATTACTTAGTAAATAGCTATCAAGTTCCCAGAGGCTTGCTTGACGAGCAATTTACCGAGAAACTTATTCGAGTACCGGCGACGGCTTCCTTCGAGCCGTTTCCACACAGCCCCGATGTCAATCGGTTACCTGCCTTGGCCGCCTCCTGTTTCACGTTCGCCAGCTTTAATCGGATAAGCAAGATTAACGAAACTATGCTGAAGGCATGGGTGAACATACTTGAGCAGACCCGAGGATCGCGCTTGCTCTTGGGACACGTATATCCCGAAATAACGGAAGAACTAAAAGATAAGTTTCAGGCCTACGGCATCTCCCAAGAGCGAGTAGTTTTCCAGCCGCGCACATCAATGGAAGAGTATCTCGCCCTGCATCATCAGGTCGATCTCCTATTAGATACATTTCCCTATAACGGTGGCACCACCACTTTGCACGGATTATGGATGGGAGTGCCGACGGTTACTCTTGCAGGAAATTCTATGCCGAGCAGAACTGGCGTAACTATTATGGGCACAGTTGATCTGGCGGAGTTCATTACAAACACGCACTCAGATTATATATCTACTGCAGTCCGATGGGCATCCGACTTAGAACGCTTAGCTGCAATTAGAGCCAGTTTACGTGACCGACTTAGGGACTCAAGTTTCCTCTCTCCCGTCTTAACCGTGGAAAGTATTGAGTGGGCCATGCGACATGCCTGGGTCCAATGGTGTAACGGAAAGAAGGTTGAAACGTTCGAGCGCAGTAGCGACAAGGCAGAGCGGGCGGTTTAGTCCCCAACTTGTATCGGTATGTCCCGAATTGTCGCGCGGAAGACCATTTCACCTAATCACTCCAGGGTCCGTCCAGTTTTCCACTTTGTATTTTTTCAAACGGCGAATTTTGTGCACAACAAGAAATCAATCCTAATATTCCCTGCGAATGCTGCTTCAGCCACTACTTACTCGAGAATTGCCGCAGAGCTCGGATTCAATGTAGTGGAAGCATCTTCGGAAGTTAATGCGGACCTCATCGGAGGGAATAACAATATAAGGCATTTACCATACGTATCCGAAGCGTCGTTCAACCAAGCCTTCGAGGATCTACTTGAACAAGAAGGTATAGAGAAGGTCTATAGTCCACACCCAGCGGTCTGGAACCATCTGTCAGCCCTCAGCCGAAACTCCAGCTTCTCCGTCCAGTTCGAAGTATGCAATCCCCCTCCACTGCTCATCGAGTGGGATAGTTTTAAACAGGCCTATGATTTCGGCCGAAAATGTGTGGAGCATAACAACTCGATCGTCGCGGACGGGAAAGTCCTATCCAGCCACCACTATGCCAATCTTTACCGGGGCTACCATAACATTCCCGGCCAATGTGATGATGCGAAGCTCATGCTCTTAACAAGAATCGCCCGACAAATACCAAAAGGTGATATCGTAGAAATCGGTTCGCTGTATGGCCGCTCGGCATTCGCGCTAGCATGGCTCTCAGAACACCACGATTTAGGCCCGGTTATTTGTGTAGATCCGTGGAAAACCGAGAACATCTCAAATCAAGGCAAAGATGCGCAACTACTAAATAGTATGGCAGATGTCTATAACTGGGACCGAATTTTCCAGGCCTTCGTAGTTTCTCTTGCCGGCTCAAGAAACGTGAACTATTTACGCGAGCCTTCCGCTAGTGCGAGTGATCAGTATCTCACCGCAGCGACCACTGCTGGAAGAATCACGTCCAATGAATTGGGTATCACTGAGGTCTTAGGCCGAATCTCCATGTTGCACGTCGATGGAAATCATAGATACGAAGAAGTCAAACGAGACGTTGAGCTGTGGCTTCCGATGGTAGTGGAGGGTGGATGGCTCCTTCTGGACGATTATGTCTGGGCATTCGGCGACGGGCCAAAACGTGTCGGAGACGAGCTATTGGGAACTGGCCGGATAAAGCAGTCGATCCTATTTGGCGATACGCTATGTTTACAGCTATAAGTCCGAGATTCAATTCAACAACCCACCGGATCAAATTCGGTATGACGCCAAATCCATCCTCCCAAACCGCATCACAGGGATAAATTTAACACATAGCAAAATGAAAGTCGCAATTATGCAGCCTTACTTCTTTCCTTATGTTGGGTATTATCAGCTCGCGGCTAGTGTCAACAGATTTATTTTTCTGGACGACGTGAACTACATTAAGAAGGGTTATATAAATAGAAATTCTATACTACTCAACGGAGAAAAGTTCCAATACAGTATACCGGTAAGAAAAGTGAGCCAAAACAGAACGATAAATAATCATTTCTACACAGGGAACTTCTCATTATTCCTGCAGCAGATAGTCTCCGCATACAGAAAAGCTCCGTGTTTTGAGGAGGTCTACCAGATAATAGAACAAATCTGCTGCGATGGAGAGCTAAATGTTGGAACGAAGAATGCTTTAAGTATAAATAGAATTTTGGAATACCTGTCCATATCTGTTCCGACAACGGCATCATCGAAATTGGGGCTGGCTGCCGAGTTACACGGTGAGCGTCGAATAATCGCTATATGCAGCGCAGTAGAGGCTACGGAGTACGTAAACCCTGTGGGTGGTGCGAACCTCTATTCGCTCAGAAACTTCCTAAATCGAGGGATAAAGTTAACGATCAAACATCCTGACATACAACCTTATCGGCAGACTCGAAGCGGATTTATGAGCCATCTATCTATTATCGACTTGTTAATGTCTCAGGGGAGAAACTCGGCCTTGTATATAAAACCATTGCCAAGCAGACGCGAGACATGTTTGTGAGCCTGCCATTACTTGCAGCTTAGCCCCGACGCCGGCCGTGGTAATGGCTGGTCTATAAGTGTCATCTCGACGTTAATGTCGTGACAGTGTAATTTTCGAGTCTATATCGCACTTCAACTCGAGATACATGAAAAGAGAACTAAGTTCAGTCCTCTCAATTAAAAAGCCGATCCGGCTGTAAACATTCAGCGCCCGTGCATTGCGATAGTCTACCTCCAGGTCGATACGCCGAAACGCAAGGCTTTCAACATAGTTCACAGCGGTCTCGAGTAATTGCTGGGCAATATCTTTCCCTCGCCACTCAGCGTCTACACTGACACTGGTAATAAACGCTCGCCGTTGCACTACGTTATTACAGTACACGGCAAGCAGTCCGATGAGCACCCCGCCCGACCAAGCCTCGAAACGTACTGCACAAGTCGCTATCTTTTGGGCAAAGCTCTGAATACTTAGCCGTTCGCTTAAGGGAGGGATAAAAGCTGCGTCGCATGCTAGGAGATGAGTTTCGATCTGGGCAGCGGTTGCTCTGTTCGTTTCGAACGTTAACGCCCTGCTCATGTGCAAAGCTTCGCAAAATCACATACATAGGCACCGCACTCGATGTATTTATGAGACAAGAAGATTTCTCCTTGCTCCGAGGCATCTCAAAACCGCATTACGACGCGCGCCCCTATCCTCCGACGCTTGTTTAAATCTGAACCAACCCATCAATTTTTTACTGTTCCTTGCACTACTTTCGTCCTCCCGAACATGGAGGCCACAATTGCCCGGAAGTAGATCAGGCTTGGTGGAAAAGACAGCGTCGATTTCATACCCGGCATCATCCTGCCGTCACAGGCAGCGGCGTTCCTACCCGGCTGGCCCCAGAAGAAATAACTTCAACTATTTGTCCTATCGTGGAGAGGCTCAGCTCTGGGTAAATGGGGAGGCACAACACACGGCTGGCTATGCTTTCAGCCACGGGCAGGTTGGCCGGTTCGGCCGATTCTAGCCCGCGATACATTGAAAAATTACTAATCAACGGATAGAAGTATCGGCGCGCGTTAATATTCTGCTCGCGTAAAGCATCGTAAAGCCGGTCCCGACTTAGAGGATAATCACACTCAACAAGTATAGGGTAGTATGAATAATTTGCCACTCTCTGCCCCACATCACCTACCAGCCGGATGCCTGGCACGTTCTTTAGCGTAAAATCGTATACTCGGGTAATTTCTCGTCGCCGCGCAATAGACTGGTCTACGTATTTAAGCTGCAACAAGCCGAACGCGGCATTTACTTCACTCATTTTTCCATTGATACCTGGCGCGACAACGGTAAGTTCGTCGACAAAACCGAAGTTTTTTAGTCTGTCTATTCTTTGTTTGGTTTTAGCGTCTGGGCACACTATCGCGCCGCCCTCAAAGGTGTTAAAGACCTTGGTCGCATGGAAACTCAGAACACTTAGATCTCCATGGCGTAAAATACTGCCACCGGTATCCCGCACTGCAAACGCATGCGCTGCATCGTAGATTACTCGAAGATCATACTTATCTGCTATGTCTTGGATCCTATCTACATCACATGGGTTTCCGTAGCAATGCACAGGCATAATTGCAGTAGTATAGGGAGTAATTGCCGCTTCAATGCTCTCAGGATCTAAGTTCAGCGTGTATGGATCGATATCCACAAAGACAGGTTTAATTCCATTCCAGAGCAAGGAGTGCGCGGTTGCGACGAACGAATACGGTGTAGTAATTACCTCACCGCTTATCCGGAGCGACTGCAATGCTGTTAGCAATGCGGTGGTTCCGTTATTGAATAGCGCCAAGTGCTCTACACCTAAGTATTCACATAGAGCGTGCTCGAGTTGCTGGTGCATGGGTCCGCCGTTTGTCAGCATTTTATGCTCCCATATTTGCCGCAGGTAGGGAATGAACTCTTCTAAAGGCGGCAAGTAGGGCTCAGTGACATTGATGCGGCGCTCGCTCATTGCACTTCTCCGGCTAAGGCTAGCAAATATTGGCCGTAGCCATTCTTGCTTAGGCTTTGCCCGATATTCGTTAAGTCTAGCCGGCTTAACCAGCCATTGTTAAATGCAACTTCTTCCAAGCACGCAATTTTAAAACCCTGGCGCTTCTCAATCGTTTCGACAAACATTCCGGCTTCGAGGAGGCTTTCGTGGGTGCCGGTGTCCAGCCAAGCAAAACCGCGGCCTAAAACCTCCACATTCAAATCACCTCGATCAAGATACGCCTGGTTGACACAAGTGATTTCGAGCTCCCCTCGTGTAGACCGCTCCACATGCTTCGCAATATCGACGACATCATTATCGTAAAAATACAGCCCTGTGACCGCATATTGCGACTTAGGCTCCAGCGGCTTTTCTTCAATCGAGACCGCCCGACGCTGATCATCGAACTCCACAACGCCGAAACGCTCGGGGTCTCGCACCTGATAACCAAATATAGTTGCGCCCTTTTGACGGGCGACAGCCTTGCGTAGCAAGGGACTAAAGCCCTGCCCATAAAAAATATTGTCGCCCAGAACGAGACACACGCAATCGTTTCCGATGAACTCTTCCCCGATGATGAACGCTTGCGCCAGCCCATCTGGACTCGGCTGTACGGCATAACTTAGGTTAATTCCGAATGCACTGCCATCCCCAAGCAACCTGCAAAAGCTCGCTTGGTCTTCGGAGGTGGTAATGAGCAGAATGTCGCGTATACCCGCCAACATGAGAACCGACAAGGGGTAATAGACCATAGGCTTGTCGTATATGGGCAGCAATTGCTTGGACACCCCTTTGGTAATGGGGTAAATACGAGTGCCGGAGCCTCCGGCCAAGACTATGCCTTTCATGCGGGTATATTCAAAAGAGGATAACGTCAGCATAGCAAGACACGTTGGTAGGCAATCAGCGGAACTACGGGCGGAATTGACCTGATAGCGCGCTACAACGAAGCCTAATACTCCGCTGCTCTGCCGGTGGTTAGCGCCCTACTCGGCGACCTCGGTCGACGTCGATCTGCCTGATAGCAAAGCTGCACAACCCACTAGCTAAGCCCGCTCAATCGCCGGATAAAATTCCGTATTTTCCTTCTGCATCCTAAAATGCAGCACCTTCAACACGGCATTGGCCTCGGCCCTAAACTCCTCCGCCTTCTCCGCCACCGTCCCGGCAACCCCCCATTTTCGCGCAAACGCAATAAACCCGTTGGCGATGCCCTTCATGTCATCCTGGTACGCCCTACCCATTTCCGCCAGTTTGGCGTCGCTGCCTTGTTGCAAGCTCGGGTACAAGATGCGGTCTTCAATTGCCAAGTGCAATGTCACAAGCGAGCCCAATGCCTTGATCTGCCTAGCGATTTCCGCGGCATTCTCGGCAATGCCGGCATGGGTGGACTTCCGCAGCGAAGCAATCCCTTGGAGTATTTCGACGTGTTGTTGTTTAAAGCGTTCGATATCCATGGCAGGTCCTGTATTGTCGTAGGCGACATGCCCACGCATTAAGATACATTCTATATATATCTTTTACACGGAACAAGTCCGCCGGCGCTCTACAACAACGCCTGATACTCCGCCTCTCCCGGCGTTTCATGCCAATCGCTCTGCGCCAGCGTGGCACGTATGCGAGCCACAGCCTGGGACCGCAGTTGCGATACCCGCCCTTCCGTAATCCCCATCACAGCCCCGATTTCCTTCTGATTCAAATCCTGCTCAAACTGCAGTGACAACAGCAACTGCTCCCGCTCGGGCAGGTCTTTGATGGCGTCCACCAGGGCGTGTCGCAAGCCTTGCGACATCAACTGCCTTAATGGGTTGTCCCAATGGGCCGCCTGGTTAGCGCCTTCCTGGCTCGCACCGCGGTCCAGCGCAAACCCGGCATCCTCGCCATGCCGCGTCAGGTCTTCATAGTGAATAATCTGCACGCCTCGCGCCTCTTCCAGCAACTGCTGGTACTGCTGCAAGGGCACGCCCATTTCCTCGGCGATTTCCGTCTCGCTGGGGGCGCGCAGCAGGCGGTGGGTCAGCGCGTGTATGGCTTGCTCTATGGTCCGGGTTTTGCTGCGCACGCTGCGCGGTAGCCAATCCTGGCTGCGCAGTTCGTCCAGCATGGCGCCCCGTATGCGGGTGACGGCGTAGGTTTCAAATTGGGCATCGGCGGTTTGTTGGTAGCGCCGTACGGCGTCCAGCAGGCCCATCATGCCGGCTTGCATCAGGTCGTCGACCTCTACGCTGGCCGGCAGCTTGGCAACAAGCTGCAGGGCCAGGCGGCGCACCAACGGGGCGTACTGCCCGACAAGTCGATCTTCGGTGCTAGACATGCGGAAAAATTAGGCTGACGGTCACTGGGCTATTGTGGCCCGCCGCATCCGCCGACGTAGGCCGGATCAGGCCCGCAATTTATCGGCTGTTCGCCAAATTAAAGAATCCCGAATACCTGCCGTTAAGACGCCTGTAAGGCGTTCCCGCCGGTCCAACCCGTAGTCTCAGGAGCCATAGAATGGTCAACCCAATTGCCACAGGCCTCGCTGCATCACCGTACTTAACAGCGGCAGAATCCGATCGACCTATATCTGTGCCCGAGCCAGCTGTGAAGGTAACTGCCGCAGACGAGTCACTAAGCAGTGGCAGCGCTACGACGGGCCAGCGACAGCAAGACTTGCCTGCAGGCATGGATCCGCTGGGCGAAGCGCTGGAAGCCTTGAATGGCAGCATGAAAGCCTGGTCCACCGGCATGCGATTCGACGTAGACCCGGAAGCACAGCGGGTGGTGGTGTCGATTATAGACAGCGAAACGGGCGACGTACTGCGTACGGTACCGACGGATGCGGTGATCCGGGTGGCAAAAATGATCGTGCAGTTGCAGGGGCGCAGCATAGACACCACGGCCTAAGGCCGGCCGCGAGGCATAAAGACCAAACTACCAATACTAATACCCGCTTACGTCAGTATTGGTTCCGAACACTTTGCAGGACAATACCCTTACTGGGAGTTTTACATGGCTATTTCATCTATCGGCGTCGGTGCAGGGTTACCCCTTGACGAATTGCTGGACCAATTACGTAGCGCCGAGAACAAGCCGCTGGAACTGCTTAAGTCCAGGGCTGCCTCCGTGCAAAGCCGCCTTTCCGGTTACGGGACAATCAAGAGCTCCATCGAAGCCTTGAAGACCGCTGCCGAGGCGCTGGGGAAGGCGGACACATTCGGCGCGCTGAAAACCAGCGTGGCTGGCGAGGCCTTTACCGCTACGGCGTCGACCAAGGCAATTGCGGGCAACTACAACGTCAAGGTCAATACGCTGGCCTCCGGGCAAAGCCTGACGAGCGATCCGCAGGCAGACCGCAACGTTAAGCTCGCCACCGGCAAGGTCGACGTTACTGTGACGCTAGCCGACGGCACCGAAACGACGCTGACCCTGGATGCGGCCGACACCAGCATGGAAGGCATCGTCAAGGCTTTCAACGAAAAATCCGGCCTGGGCGTAAGCGCTACGCTGGTCAACGATGGCAAGGAGACGCCACAGCACTATATGCTGCTGACTGCCAAGGGTACGGGCACGGAAGCCGCCATCGCCAGCATCACGGTCGCTGCCAATGAGGCCAACCCCGCACTGGATGTCAGCCAAGTCAACAACCTGATGGCTTACGACAAGGTTGCCGCAACCGGCGCCTTCACCGAAACTGAAGCGACCAATGCATCGATAAGCATCAACGGCATCGACATCGAAAGCCAGACCAACACCATAGCGGACGCCATTGAAGGCGTTACGCTGACACTGCTGAAGACGACGGAAGTCGGCAAGCCGCAGGCGCTTTCCATAACGCGCGACGATGCCGTCACGTCCAAGGCCATTAATAGCTTCGTCAGCGCCTACAACAACTTGCAGGGCATTATCAAGACGCTTACGTCCTACGATGTCAGCAACCAAACCAGCGCCGCCTTGACCGGTGACAGCCTGGCGCGCAGCGTGCAAAGTCAGATCCGGGATGCCTTGAACGCGGCGAACTCTTCGGGCGCCATGGGCAGCTTGTCGCAAATGGGTATCACCACCGACCCCAAGACCGGCACGCTGAAAGTGGACAACCTCAAGCTGGACGCAGCCCTGAAAGACAATATGCCGGATGTGCAGAAGTTCTTTGCCAGTGAAACAGGTCTGTCCAAGCGGATAGGTGCGGTGGCAGACAACTTCGTCAAAACTGACGGGCTTATCGGCACAGCCACGACCAGCATGACGAATTCGCTGAAGAATCTGGAAGACCAGTACGACACAGCGCTGGGCCGCATCGACGCCAAGATGGAAGCCTACCGCAGGCAGTTCACGCAACTGGACGTCATGATGGCGCAGATGAATTCCGTCAGCAGTTATCTGACGCAACAGCTTTCCATGCTGGGCAATATAGGTAAGGAAAAATGAGCTATCCCCCCTCTCGCGGCCTAAGACGCCAGCACTCTGTCCAGGCTTATGCCAACATTGGCTTGGAAACGGAAGTGCTTAGCGCCAGCCCTGAACACCTGATCACCTTGCTGTTTGACGGTGCTCGCGCCGCAATCATGAAGGCGCGCCTGCATATGCAGAACGACAACATCGAAGGGCGCGGCATGGCCTTGTCGAAGGCCATCGACATCGTGGACTCGGGCCTGAAAGCCAGTGTGGACCAGGAAACAGGCGGCGAGCTGGCAAAAAACCTGATCGCCACTTACGAATTGATCATCCGTAATCTGTTGTTGGCCAACCTTGAGGCAGATATGCAGAAGCTGGACTTGGCGGAACGCCTGTTGGTGGATATTGCCACCGCCTGGCGCGAAGCTGTAGACCCATTGCCCCTGGAGGCTGCCATAGGCTAAACGGCCCATGGCACTTGTAACCGCAAACCTGTAGTTTTATTCCCTTTACTTACATATACTTGCGAGATGGCAGGCAGCATCCTCTTTTGCCCCCATCTGCAACCGCCGCACAGCGAAGTGACTTTACCATGAGCAAACCGTCGACCATCTTGCGCCAATACGAAGTCATCGCAGCGATCACCAGTCGTATGCTTAAAGAGGCGCGCGCCGACCACTGGGACGAAGTCATCGTCCTGGGCGCGCAATACCAGGAAGCCGTCGAAACACTGCGCGGCATCAACATCCTTAGCGACGAAGATCGCGCCGCGCGGCGCCAACTGCTGGCCCGCATTCTGGATGACGACGCCCATATCCGGCTACTGGCCGCGCCAGAGCTTAGCCGACTGGGCCGCCTGCTGGGCGACATCAAGCGGCAACACACGGTATTACAGGCTTACTGCGCGCCGTCGCTTAAGCAATGAGCGTGGGCGGGCCGTCGCCGCTCGGCACGCTGCTGGTGCAGCGCCTGGATGCGGTGCTGGGCACCACACTTTCAGCGCAAGCCAACATCGTATCGGGCGCCAGGCCCGATGCCGTCGCGCAGCCAGGCAGCGCCGAACGCCCCGAGGCCGCAAAGAACGAAATCGTCCGCCACCCGCGCGAGGCTGTCGAACGCGCCACCGCGCATACCGAACAGAATGCCCGCAATGCCATCGACAAGGCCAGGCTGGAAGCGCGCAACGCCGCCCTGTTGCTGGCTCGTGCCGGGCCCAACACGGCTACGACGCCATCGGCGCCGACCACGCTCGGCCATGCCGCCAAAACCATCCTCGCATTGTTGGCCAATTACCCGGATCTGACGGCGTCTGTCCAGGGGCGCCAACCCTTGCTGGATCGTGGTACGCAGCAAGGCACCGCTGGCCGGGGCGCTGGCTCCACTGGCGGCAATGCAGCCACCGGTGCACCTGCTGGCTCGAGCAGCCCAGCAGCCGGTGCCAGTCGGGGTACTGGCGCCGAGGCAGCTCAAGGCGGGTCGAATACAGCCGGCGCTACAGCGGGTCGCGCAGGTGGCGCCGCTGCCACGGCTGTCAGTGGCGGCGTGCTGCCCCAAGGCAGCGGCCTGGTCGTAGCTCAGCTGGCTGCCGCCCTGTCACGTGCGGTACAGACTAGCGGCATGTTTTACGAATCGCATCTGGCAAACCTGGCCTTCGGCAAGCAAAGCGTGGCGCAGCTACTGCAAGAGCCGCAAGCACAAATAGGTCGGCCGGCGGGTCAGGCAGGCAATCCAGGCACTGCAAGCGGTAGCCCGGGAAGCGCGGCCAACCCAGCCGGTACTGCACCTGCTACGGGCGGCCAGGCGGCACCGGCCTCAGCAGAAGCAGCCTCCGCCGCCAGCACTTCGGGGCGTGGCGCTGAAGCCCTGGGCACGCAAACCGGCAACGCGGCCGCCCCGGCTTCGCCGGGGGCCAGCCCCAACACCGTCATACCGGGGCTGGACCCGCAAGCCCACGTGCTGGTGCGCCAGCAGCTGGAAGTACTGGCCAATCAGACTTTCGGATGGCGCGGCGAGGCATGGCCCGGCGCACCGATGGAATGGGAAATCGGCCGCCGCGAACCGCAAGACGGGGAAGCAGCCGACGCCAGCGACCACTGGGCCACCCGTCTAACCCTGAACCTGCCCGGCTTGGGTCAGGTACAAGCCAGGTTGAATCTGGCCGGCAAGCAATTGGTCATGCATTTGGTGTCGCCGCAATCGGCGGATTTGCTGGACACCCACGCCGAGGCGCTGCGCAATCGCTATAGCGCGCAAGGCTTGCAATTAAGCCAGTTGTCCATCGTTGCCGAAGAGGATCGCGATACCAGCGAACCCATCCCGGAAGCGCCGGCAACATGACCAGCAAACGCCACGCCCTGAACGATGGAAGACCCACCGCCGTCGCCATCACCTACGACAAGAAAGATGCCGCGCCGCGCGTGGTGGCCAAGGGCTATGGCACGCTGGCAGAGAACATCATACGCACGGCGAAAGAGCAGGGACTGCACGTGCACGAATCGCCGGAGCTTGTGGGTTTGTTGATGCAAGTCGACCTGGATGCGCACATCCCGCCTGAACTTTATTTGGCCATCGCAGAATTGCTGGCCTGGCTATACGCTCTGGAAGGCGAAACGCTGGACGCGCCCGCTTAGACCGGCATGCTGGCTATTTCCTGGTACGCGGCAACCAGGCGGTTGCGCACCTGCACCGTTGCCTGGAAGGCAATGCTGGCTTTCTGCATGTCTATCATCACGTCGTTAAGCGACGCATCGCCCACACCCATCTGAAATGCGCGGCCTTGCGCGGCGGAATCATTCTGCAGTGTGGATACGCGCTCCAACGAACGAGCCAGCTCGGCGGCAAAGCCCCCGGTATTGGCGCTCGCGCCCTTGGCGGGAGCCGGCGAGGACGACGCTGCCTGGGCAACGGCGCGCATCTGCGACAGCATGTTTTCGATTGCAGACAAGTTTTGTATGGCCATATCAGTGTGTACACAAGTCATCACCGGAGATAGTTCCGGGTAGCCTAATGTACCCAACACGGCATGACAACAAGCCCCCCATCAAGCGCCAATTCACCCGGCTTTTCCGGCAATACCGCCACAGCATGCGAAGGCTATAGTCGCAGTGCCGCTACTTGCCTCGTGACAGCCATATAAGCTAAATGAAGCCCAAAAGCAGCGTTTTTCGAGGCTTGCCCGTTTCGCCATCCGAGCAATAATTCATGCTCTCTTACCTTTGTCCTGTCGCATGTACACCTTGCCTACTAACGGCCTGACGTCTTTCATGACGGTTTTCGATAGCAACACCAGAGGCCGTCGATGACCGCAGCGGCGCAGTTGTTGACCCGATACCCCATGCTTGCCAGGGCGAACGCCTTGCCCAAGCCCGTACAACTGGGCGCGGCAGCCGCGATCGTGGCCGTGCTTGTCGTGCTGCTGATGTGGGCGCGTACGCCAGACTACCGCGTGCTGTTTTCCAATCTGGCGGACCGCGACGGTGGCGCCATCGTGGCGGCACTGGCACAGGCCAACGTGCCTTACCGCTTGTCGGATAACGGCAATGCCATCCTGGTGCCGAGCGACAAGGTGCATGAGGTACGGTTGCAGTTGGCTCAGCAAGGCTTGCCGCGCAGCGGTGAAACCGGCTTTGAACTGATGGACCAGACACGCTTTGGCGCCAGTCAGTTCACCGAGCAGATCAATTACCAGCGCGCACTGGAAGGTGAGCTGGTCAGTTCCATACAGGCCATGCATGCCGTGCAGGACGCCCGCGTCCACTTGGCGATTCCGCGCGAATCGCTGTTTGTGCGTGATCGCCAACCGCCTACGGCTTCAGTGTTGCTTACCTTGTATCCCGGTCGCAGCCTGAGCGAGGCCCAGGTTTCCGCGATTACCTGGCTGGTATCTTCCAGCGTGCCGCACCTGACGGCCGACAAGGTGTCCGTGGTGGACCAGAACGGCCGCCTGCTGACAGCGATCTCCGGCGAAGCCGGGGCCGACGGCACGCGTCGCAACCTGGTCAACGACATCGAACAACGCACGGTCCAGCGCATACTTACGCTGATCACCCCGCTGGTGGGGGCAGGCAACGTGCGCGCCCAGGTCAGCGCGGACGTGGACTTTTCTCAGCGTGAGCAAACGTCCGAGGTGTATCGACCCAATCAGAAGCCCGGCGAAGCGACGGTGCGCAGCGAGCAGACCAGCGCATCGGTACAGAACAATGTGTTGCCGCCCGAAGGCATCCCGGGTGCGCTGACCAATCAGCCGCCGCTGAACCCCGTGGCGCCTATCGTTGCCCCGCCGGCACCGGGCGCAAACCTGGCAGCGCCTAACCCCAATGCCCCCAACCCGGCCAACGCCAACGAAGGCGCAAACCCCATAGGCAATGTCCTGGCCGGCGGCGCAGGCTTGCAGCAAGGCACCGGCAGCAGCCGCAGCGATGCCACCATCAACTACGAAGTCGACCGCACCATCAGTCACATCAAGGATCCGCTGGGCACCTTGCGCCGCTTGTCCGTGGCCGTGGTCGTTAACTATCGCGATCTTGATGGCGAACTTGCACCGCTGCCGGAAGAAGAACTGGCCAAGCTGAACGATCTGGTAAAGCAGGCCATGGGGTATTCGGCCGACCGTGGCGACACACTAAGCGTGGTCAACAGCCAGTTCAGCGACGCCGGGCCGCAGTCCGTACCGGTCTGGGAAAACCCCGTATACCTGGACTACGCCATGCAATTGCTTAAGTACCTGTTGATTGCGGTTGGGCTGCTGTTTGTCTGGCGCGTAATCATCAAACCGCTACTGGCGGACAACGAAGAAAACAAGCTCAAGCGTCAGGCGGAAGCCGAGCTGGAAGAACTCAATCGTGAAGCCGCCCTGGCAGCTCAGCGTCGCGCCTCTGAAATGAGCCGCTACGAAGAAAACCTGAATACCGCTCGCACCATGGCAGAGAAAGACCCACGTGCGGTCGCCATGGTCTTGCGCTCGTGGATGGAAAAGAAAGATGGCAATCGCTGATTCCGACCTGGACCGTTGCGCTGTCCTGGTGATGTCGCTGGGCGAAGACGCCGCCGGCGAAGTATTCAAATATCTGTCTTCTCGCGAAGTGCAGCAGATAGGCGGCGCCATGGCTAACCTGAAACAAGTCACACGCGGCGACGTTGACGAGGTGCTGGAAGACTTTCGTCAGGAGGCCGATCAGTTCCTGGCAGTTACCCTGGGCTCGGATGACTACATCCGGTCAGTCCTGACCAAGGCACTGGGCACCGACAGGGCCGCCGGCCTGATCGAAGATATTCTTGAAGCCGGCGACGGCGGCAACGGCATCGATGCGCTGAACTGGCTGGACGCCAACAGCGTGGCCGAGCTGATCGCCCAAGAGCACCCGCAGATCATCGCAACGATATTGGTGCATCTGGAGCGCGATCGTTCGTCGGCCGTGCTGGCCCTGTTGAATGAACGCCTGCGCAACGATGTCATGCTGCGCATAGCCACCTTCGGTGGCGTGCAGCCTGCCGCCCTTAGCGAACTGACCGATGTCCTGAATGACATGCTGTCCGGCCAGGGCGCCAAGCGCAGCAAGATGGGTGGGGTACGCACGGCAGCCGAGATACTGAACTTCATGAGTTCGAACGAAGAGGATGCCGTGGTGGCCAGCCTGCGCGAGCTCGATGCCGATCTGGCGCAGCGCATTGTGGACGAGATGTTCGTCTTCGAGAACCTGGCCGAAACCGAAGACACCGCCATCCAGTACATCCTGAAGGAAATCGACACCACCGCGCTCACCATTGCACTGAAAGGTGCGCCGGAAGAGCTGCGCGAGAAGTTCTTCAAGAATATGTCCAACCGAGCGGCCGAAATGCTGCGCGACGACCTGGACGCCCAAGGACCTGTACGTATGTCCAAGGTCGAAGAAGAACAGAAGAACATCCTACAGGTAGCGCGTAAGCTGGCCGAGGCCGGCCAGATTACGCTTGGCCGCCCCGGAAACGACGAGTATGTCTAGCAAGAACACCGCCCAGGCCCGCGCCGCCGAATCCTGGCGGCGCTGGGAGATGTCGGCCTTCGACAAACCCGTCAAGGTCAAGGCGGGGGTCGCCCCGGCCACGCCGGCGCCCGACCCCGCTGTCTTGCTCCAGGAAGTGCAGCGTCTGCGCGACGCCGCCGAAAAACGCGGCCATGCGGAGGGCTACGCCGACGGCCATGCACAAGGGTTGGAAGCAGGCACGCTCGAAGGACACAAGCAGGGCCACCAGGAAGGATACGAAGCGGGGTTCAGTGCCGGCCACAGCGAGGGGCGCGAGCAGTCCAGCAAGGAAGCCGCCGCACTGCATGCCCTGGCGACCTCGGCCGCAGCGTCTATCGGCACCCTGGAAGCCGATATGGGCCAGGCACTGATCGCGCTGGCCATCCGCATTGCAGAGCAAGTGCTGCGCAGCACCCTGGAAGCCCATCCGGAAAAAATCCAGGACCTGGTGCGCGACATCCTGCAGATGGAAGCCGGCAAGGAAGCCGTGCTGCATCTGCGCGTCAACCCTGCCGACGCCGAACTTGTACAGCAGTGCCTGGATGAAGACCCCGGCGCCAGCAAATGGCGCTTGATCACCGATACTTCCATCAACCGGGGCGGCTGCATCGCGCAGACGGCGCTGGGCAATATCGACGCCACGCTGCAAACGCGTTGGCAACGCGTTACCTCGTCGCTCGGCCATGGCGAGCCGTCGGAGCACGACTGATGAACGCCGCCACCGAACTGCTGTTGTCGCCTGCAGCCCGCTGGCAAGCGCAGTTGGAGGCGGCCGAGCGCCGCGTTGCCGGCACCGAATCATGGCACGCCAGCGGCCGCATTACCCGCGCAACGGGCCTGGTGCTGGAAGCCACGGGCCTGCGCTTGGCAGTGGGTGCGGCCTGCAAGATAGAGATAGCACCCGGGCGCAACCATTGGGCCGACGCCGAGGTGGTCGGTTTTCATGGCGACACGCTCTATCTGATGCCGCAAAGCGACATCTCGGGCTTGCCGCCCGGCGCGCGTGTCGTGCCGGTGGAGCCATCGATACAGCGGCGTGTGCCGCTGCCCCGCCACGTCAGCGACGATCATCGCGCGCCAGCCGTGCTATCGCGCCACCTGCCTGTGGGCGACGGCTTGCTGGGCCGCGTGCTGGATGGTGCCGGCCGGCCGCTGGACGGTCTGGGGGCGCTGGAAAATGTGCGCCCTGCTCCTTTGGGCGCAGCGCCCATCAACCCGCTGGAACGCGCGCCGATAGACACCGTTCTGGATGTGGGCGTACGGGCGATCAATGGTTTGTTGACCGTGGGACGCGGCCAGCGCATGGGACTGTTTGCAGGTTCGGGGGTCGGTAAAAGCGTACTGCTGGGCATGATGGCCCGGTATACCCAGGCCGATGTCATTGTGGTGGGGCTGATCGGCGAGCGCGGTCGCGAGGTGAAGGAATTCATCGAGCATAACCTGGGGCCGGAAGGACTGAAGCGCTCGGTGGTGGTAGCGGCGCCTGCCGATGTTTCGCCATTGCTGCGGCTGCAAGGCGCTGTATACGCCACCCGCCTGGCCGAATATTTTCGCGATGATGGCAAGCATGTATTGCTGATCATGGATTCCCTCACCCGTTATGCCATGGCCCAGCGCGAGATCGCGCTGGCCATCGGCGAGCCGCCGGCCACCAAGGGTTACCCGCCTTCCGTCTTTGCCAAGTTGCCGTCGCTGGTCGAGCGTGCCGGCAATGGCGCGCAAGTCGACGACCGCCCCGCCGGCTCCATTACCGCTTTCTACACCGTCCTGACCGAAGGCGACGATCAACAGGATCCCATTGCCGATTCCGCGCGTGCCATTCTGGACGGTCACGTGGTGCTGTCACGCAGCCTGGCTGAATCGGGCCACTACCCGGCCATCGATATCGAGGCGTCAATATCGCGGGTGATGTCCGCGATTATTCCCGCCGACCAATTCACGCTGGTGCACCGCTTCAAGCAGATGTTGTCGCGCTACCAGCGTAATCACGATTTGATCGCCGTAGGCGCTTATACGCCGGGCAACGACCCGAAGATCGACGAAGCGATCGAAAAATACCCCTGGCTGGAAGCGTATCTGCAGCAGGGTATCGAGACTCGTGTCGACTATCCGGCAGCCGCCGGCGAGTTGAACATGCTGCTGGGCGGCGGCGCGGCGCCGACCCAGGCGGACCATCAACTGCATCTGAACCATGGCTAAGCACACGTCCCTACCTATGCTGCTGGACCTGGCACGCGACGGCGCGGCACAGGCTGGCAAGCAATTGCAGACGCTGACCACCGAGCGGGTCAACGCTGACCAGCAGTTGTCCATGCTGCTGGTTTACCGTCAGGATTATGCCGAGCGCTTGCAAAAAGCCACTGAAATCGGCCTCTCAGCATCGAACTACCACAATTTTAGGCAGTTTATCGCCACTTTGGATGACGCGATCTCGCAGCAAAATAGGGTCGTCGCGCAAATTGACGCCAGAATCGAGCAAGGCAGGCAGCACTGGTATGCCGAAAAACGACGCGTCAATTCGTTCGAAGCCCTGCAGTCCAGGGAAAGACGCCTGCTTCAGTTGCGGGAAAACCGCGCTGAACAACTTGCCAGCGACGAGATATCGGCAAATCTGTATCGCCGCGCACGCCAGCAACACTGATCGAGATCCATAATGAATACTCCTGCGATAGCCGCAGTTCTGCCTTCCGCCCCCGTAAAAACCGGCAACGCGCCGGGTGCCGGGCGCAGCGACGCCGAGCCTGATGCAGGACCATCCAGCTTTTCCAATGTATTGGCCGGCCAGCACGGGGCCCAAGCCGGTGGCCAGACAGCGCCCGGCAAAAGCGCCAAGGCCGAAGCCCAACACGGCCAAGCGGAAGAGCGCAATGTAGACCTGCCGGCTGCGGACCAGGCACTTGCCAAGAACATCGCCGAACAAGGACTGACGCTGCCACAGTTGGCGCTGCACATCGCCGCCGAAGTGGCTGCCGTTCGTCATGCGGCGGGTACCGGCCCGGCGGTTCCGGGCAAACAAGCCCTGGCCGAAGCACGTGACGGCGGCCGTGGACGCAGCATGGAAGCCGGCTTGATCGCCGGCACCTCGCGTACGGGAGCTTCGGACAAGATGGCCAGTGAACTCATACAGATAACACCACAAGCCGGCGCCGCTGCGGCGCATCCGGCCGGCGCGGTCGGCCAAGATGCCATGGCCAGCTTGCTGGGTGCAGCGACCAACGGCCGCCAACAGACCACGGCAGCCAACGTACAGGCTGCAGGCCGCGCCGCCAGTGTGGCGGGCGCAAAGCAGGCAGTGCTTACCATGCAAGCGCGTGTACGCGCCGGCGAAGCCAGCCCCGACAGCATCATCCCTGCTGATTTTCTCGCCGCCAAGGCACAAGTGACACAAGCACTGGACGCTGCAGCGGGCCTCGCGCAAATTAATCTCGCCAACGCGCAAGCCGCTGCCAGCCATGGATTGTCATCCTCCGGCGCTATCACCGGCACTGGCGGCGCGAGCGCGTCCTTTGCAGCTCTGACAGCGGCGGGATCGGGCAATCTGCCTACTGTGGCAACGCCGCTGAATCACCCGGCCTGGGGTGCCGACTTCAGCCGTCAGTTCGTCTCTATTGCCCAGGGCGCGCCCAATATGCCGCACACCGCCGAGCTGCGCCTGGATCCCCCTGAGCTCGGTCCGATCCGGATCACCATCAATATTTCGGACAACGTAGCCAACGCCGTCTTCGTGTCGCCGCATGCTGCCGTGCGCCAAACGGTAGAGAACGCCCTGCCCCAGTTGCAGCAGTTGCTGGCCCAAGCGGGCATCTCGCTGGGTGAAGCCAGTGTCAACGATCAGGGGCAGTCGGACCAGGCCTTCCATGAAGCGTCTTCTTCCGGCACCCGCAGTACGGGTAACGGCGGCAACGCCGGGACGGTAGCCGGCGCCAGCGACGGCGGCCTGGCTTCGGCGCTGGCGCGCAGCCCGGCGCCCAACGCTCTGGTCGACACCTTTGCGTAAGCAAGCTCTGCGGGCCGCGGCGCCATACCAAAGGCGTGGACCAAATCCCGGAGCTAGCGAACTTTTGGCGGCTTATTCGACTAGATCACGCGCCGGCGTTTCCGGCACAATGTAATACCTGAACAAATCTGTCTTGCTGCACGCCAGCATGCAACATCACGATGGCTGCCTCCCCCAACCGCTACTCTCGCACACCAGCTATGGCCCAAAACGACGCAGGCAAGCTCGCCAAATTTGTCAAATCCATGCTGGCGATCATTCTTATCGTTGCCGCCAGCGTAGGCGCTACTCTCTTTTACACGTCCAACGCCGGGCAGGTTGCCGATATTTTCGTGCCAGCCGAACCGCAGGCGCAGCCGGTGGTCATCGCCAAGCCCATCTTCACGCCGCTGGAGCCCTTCACGGTTACGCTGCGCACAGATCGCGGCACACGCATTTTGTACGTGGCAGTCACGCTGCGCGTCGAGGACGAAACCTCGCGGCGCCTGCTGGTGGACTTCATGCCGGAGGTACGCGATCGCATCCTGCGTATTCTGTCCGAGCAAAAAGCAGATTACATCCAGACCACCGAAGGCCGCGCGGATCTGGTCAGGGTGCTTAATCGGGCGCTCGAGCGGCCGTACCACCCCGACCCGTCCGCTCCCAGCATCAGCAGTGTGCTGTTCACCGCATTTGTGATTCAGTAAATGGCATACCAAAGCCTGCTTTCGCAAGATGAAGTCGATGCGTTGCTGGCCGGTGTCACCGGCGAAAGCGACGAGAAGGTCCGTGTTGCTGACGACCTGACGGGTGTCCGGCCGTACGATCTAAGCTCGCCCGATCGGGTGGTCCGCCACCGCATGCAAACCCTGGAGCTCATCAACGAGCGATTCGCCAGGCGCCTGCGTGCGGTACTGCTGTCCTTCATGCGCCGCAACGCCGACATCACGGTAGGCACCATACGCATCCAGAAGTACTCTGATTTCGAACGGAATCTGCCGGTACCCAGCAACCTGAACATGGTGACGATGAAGCCCTTGCGTGGCGCCGCACTGTTCACGTTTGACCCCAACCTGGTGTTCCTGGTTATTGACAGCATGTTTGGCGGCCATGGCCGCTATAGCACCCGTGTGGAAGGCCGCGATTTCACCACGACCGAGCAGCGCATCATCAAGCGCCTGCTTAACCTGACGCTGGAAAGCTATGCAGGCGGCTGGGAGCAAGTGTATCCGGTCGAGTTCGAGTACATACGCTCGGAAATGCACACCAAGTTCGCCAGCATTACCAGCGGCAATGAAATCGTGGTGGTGACCTCGTTCAATATCGAACTGGGCGCCAGCGGCGGCAATCTGAACATTTGCCTGCCCTACTCCATGATAGAGCCCGTGCGCGATCTACTGACGCGCCCATTGCAAGAAGCCGGGGCAGGCGCCATCGATCAACGCTGGACGAATCAACTGTCGCGCCAGGTACGTAGCGCCGATGTCGAGCTGATTGCCGAGTTCGCAAGAATCGACAGCACCGTCGGCGAGCTGATGCGCCTGGAAGTCAACGATGTCTTGCCGCTGGAAATTTCGCCCACCATCAGAGCCCACGTTGGCGGCGTTCCCGTGATGGAATGCGGCTACGGAACGTTCAACGGCCGGTACGCCCTGCGCGTCAAGAAAATACTGGCGACCTCTGAAACCGATATTACCTGAGCATATTCTCATGACCGACCCCAAGCCCGACAACGCCAAAGAGAACGACAAGCCCGAAACCGAGGCGACCGACAGCCCTGATATCGATTGGGGCGCCGCCTTGGCTGAACAGGCCGGCGCAAGCCGCCAGCCCACCCAGGCAGACGGCCTCGCACAGGGCGCCGACGACTGGGCCAGCGCGCTGGCCGAGCAAACCGCCTCTGCTGCGGTCGCACCCACCAGCGCGGCGGCCTCCAGCGTGCCGGCTGCGGGCGCCAACGCGGCCGCGCAAGTCTTCCAGCCCCTGGTCAGCGACTCCATCGAGGGCAACAGCGACATCGACATGATCATGGACATCCCCGTGCAACTGTCGGTGGAGCTGGGCCGCACGCGGCTGACCATCAAGAACATTCTGCAACTGGGTCAGGGCTCGGTCGTCGAGCTGGACGGCCTGGCCGGCGAACCCATGGATATTTTTGTTAACGGCTATCTGATCGCCCAGGGCGAGGTGGTCGTCGTCGAAGACAAGTACGGCATTCGCGTTACCGACATCATTACGCCATCAGACCGCATCAGCCGCCTTAACGGCCGCCGCTAGGCCGCAGCATGTCCGAAGCCGCCGTCCTGCGACTGGTCATCAGCCTGGTCTTTATCGTTGCGTTGATCCTGGCTTGCGCCTGGATCATGCGGCGGTCCGGCTGGCTGCGCAGCGGGGCCGCCACGGGCTTGCGCGTGATAGGTTCGCACCGTCTGGGTGCTCGCAATTATTTGGCGGTGATCGAAGTGGAAGACGCCCGCCTGGTTGTGGGCGTTACCGCCAACCAGATTTCCCTGCTGCATACCTTGCCCCCCGCCGATCCTGCCACCGCCGGCTTATCGCCCAGCGGCGTGCTGGCGCAGGAAGAACCCCGGCCCCGCTTTGCGGCCGCGCTGGGCAAAGCCCTGAAAGGCCGATAAATGCGCGGGTTCTCGGTGGCTTTTCCGGGCTTGCGCCTGCTGATCCTTTTGGCCCTGTTGCTGGGCCTGGCCCTACCGGCCACAGGCCTGGCACAGACAGCACTGCCCGCCCTGACGTCCGACATCAATCCGGATGGCAGCCAGACCTGGTCTTTAAGCATACAGACTCTGGTCCTGCTGACCATGATGTCTTTCCTGCCGGCCATGCTGATGATGATGACCGGCTTTACCCGCATCATCATCGTGCTGGGGCTGCTGCGCAACGCCATGGGCACGGGGGCGTCACCGCCCAATTCCGTCTTGATCGGGCTGGCATTGTTCCTGACCTTCTTTGCCATGTCGCCGGTGTTTGATCAGATCTATGCCGATGCCTATCTGCCCTTGAGCAACGGCGTCATTGCTTTCGAAGAGGCGCTGCAACTGGGCATCAAGCCGCTGCATACCTTCATGCTGCACCAGACACGAGAAGCGGACTTGACCATGTTTGCCAACATGGCCAACCTGCCCGAGCTGCAAACCACCGAGGAAGTGCCCTTGCGCGTGTTGGTGCCCGCTTTTGTGGCGAGCGAATTGAAGACGGCCTTCCAGATCGGGTTCACGATTTTCATACCCTTTCTTATTATTGACCTGGTTGTCGCCAGTACACTGATGGCGCTGGGCATGATGATGGTCCCGCCAGTGACGATCTCACTGCCCTTCAAGCTTATGCTGTTCGTGCTGGCCGATGGCTGGCACTTGCTGCTTGGGTCGCTGGCCCGCAGCTTTTACCAGTAGGAGGCGCGCATGAATTCCGAAACCGTAATGTCCATGACCTACCTGGCGATGAAGGTGGCCTTGTCCATGGCCGGCCCCATCTTGCTGGTGACTTTGTTGGTGGGTTTGGTGATCAGTATTTTCCAGGCCGCCACCCAGATCAACGAGATGACGCTGTCATTCATCCCGAAGCTGTTGGCCGTTGGCCTCGCGCTCGTATTGCTGGGCCCCTGGCTGATCGCCACCATGGTCGACTATATGCGCACGCTATTCACGCAGATTCCCGGCCTGGTTTCCTGAGCGCCCGGTGTAGGGGCGCGCACACATGATTTCCGTAGATATCGATCAGCTGTACATGTGGATGAACAGCTTCCTGTGGCCGTTTTTCCGCATACTTGCACTGATGGGCACCGCGCCCGTGCTGGGCGACTCTGCCATACCGGTACGCGCCAAGGTGGGCTTTGCCGCGCTGGTGGCCATCGCGATCGCTCCGGCCCTGGGTCCCATGCCGCAAGTGCCTACGGCGTCGTTTGCCGGACTATGGATCAGCCTGCAACAAGTCCTGATCGGCATGGCAATGGGGCTGGTCATGCGCATCGTCTTTGCTGCGGTACAGACGGCGGGCGAGTTCATCGGCCTGCAGATGGGCCTGGCCTTCGCCTCCTTTTTCGACCCGGCCACCGGGGCCAACACGGCGGTGCTGTCGCGCATCATGAACGTGGTGGCCACGCTGCTGTTTCTGGCCCTGAACGGTCACCTGATGATGCTGGCCGGCATCATGCGCAGCTTCGATGTCCTGCCCATACGCGTGGGCGGCCTGGATCCCAACGGATGGGGCGTGTTGTTTGAGTGGAGTTCGGAAGTGATGGTGTCCGGCATGCTGCTGGCGCTGCCGCTGATTATTGTTTTGCTGACCATCAACCTGTCGCTGGGGATCCTGAACCGCACGGCACAACAACTTTCGGTGTTTGCCGTGGGTTTTCCGATCAGCTTGATGACCGGCTTGCTGCTGCTAGCGGTGGTGCTGCCACAAACCGCCCCCTTTCTTACCCGCTTCTTCGACGAGGGCTACAGCACCATGGCACGATTGGCCCAGGCCCTGGCGGGGTCTTAGACCCCGCCTGTTCCTTCCTTAATAGGCGGCTTCCAGCGCGTTGCCGCCCGCTCTTCCCGATACTTCCAGCGGCTTGGCCTGCATGTCGATGACTTCAGTGGCATTGATCTTGAACACGGCGACCGCATCGGTCAGGCGCGCAGCCTGTTCCTGTAGAGAGCCGGCTGCGGCGGCCGCCTCTTCGACCAGCGCGGCGTTCTGCTGCACCACGCCGTCCATTTGCGTGACCGCCTGGTTCACCTGCTCGATGCCATCAGACTGCTCGTGCGAGGCCGAAGCGATTTCGCCCATGATGGTGGTAACGCCTTGCACAGAACCGACCACTTCGCGCATGATGTCGCCCGCCTGGCCTGCCTGCTTGGCGCCCGCGGCAACCTTTTGCTGCGCCTCTTCGATCAGTACCTTGATTTCCTTGGCCGCCTGGGCACTACGCTGGGCCAGCGAGCGTACTTCGCCCGCCACCACCGCAAAGCCCTTGCCCTGCTCGCCGGCACGCGCCGCCTCGACCGCGGCGTTCAGCGCCAGGATGTTGGTCTGGAAGGCAATGCCATCGATCACGCCCACGATCTCGACCATCTTGCCCGAGCTGGTGGAGATCTCGTTCATGGTGCCGACCACGGCCGAGACTGCGTCGCCGCCGCGCTGCGCCACGTCGGACGCGCCCTTGGCCAGCGTGTCGGCTTGCAAGGCGTTGTCGGTGTTCTGGCGCACGGTGGCAGCCAGTTGTTCCATGCTGGCAGCCGTTTCCTGCAGCGAAGCGGCTTGCTGTTCGGTGCGGCTGCTTAAGTCGGTATTGCCCATGAAGATCTCGCGCGAACCCAGCGTGATCTCTTCCACCCCTTCGCGCACGGTGCTGACCGTGCGGGTCAGGCTTTCCTGCATGCGGCGCAGCGCCTCGTACAACAGGCCGATTTCGTTGCGCGACCGAACATCCACACGCTGGGTCAGGTCGCCGCTGGCGATGCGATCAAAGTGCGTACCGGCTTCGACCAGCGGTCTGACGACCAGGCGACCGAAGACAATCCGGGTAATGATGATCAAGATGAAGCCCAGGAATACGGCCACGCCTATCGCTATCACGGCTTGCCTGAAGCTTTGCTGCGCTTCAGCGAAGTATTGTTCCTGTACGCGGCTGACGTGAGTGGCGAAGGCCTGGACCGCTTCGTCAAACGCCACGCTGCGCGCCACGCCGAACTCGCTGTTGACGAAATAAAAGGTCGTGTAGTCTCTGCTTTCCAGTGCCTGCACCATGGGGTCGATACCGTCGTCCATATAGGGCCGATAAGAGCTTACGATGCGAGTCGCCAAGCGGCGCCCCGCTGCGGTTTGCGGAGTCAGTTTGCGAAACTCCTCATAAGCCGTCTTGACGTCGTCCAGCTTGCCGTTCGCGGCGATCAGCATGCTTTCCGCCTCGTCCCGCATCTCGGTGCTTTCCAGGGCCACTGCCTCTTGCTGATAACGGGCCGCCATCAGCAAGGAAACGCGTGCGCTCATCATGTCGACGCCAAGCTCATGGACGACATTGGAGATCTTGTTCTGCTGATCCATGTCTCGCGACTGCTGCACACTTTGGGACAAGAACCAGGCGCCAATGCCGCCCACGGCCAGGATCAAAATCATGAAGGAGGCCAAAACCAGCATCAGTATGGCGCTGACCTTGGCGTCCGCCAGGCGGAAGCGGCCACGCTTGGCGCGCGTTCGGCCTTTTTTATCAGTGAAGGACGACTGCAGGGAAGTAGACATGACGGAACCTGAAAAAACGAGAAAAGCTGACGAAACCGTTGGACGGCGTTAATGCACCGTGGTGTTCTGGCGATAGCCAAATTCGTGGGCCCTGGGAATATTCACGCTTTTGACAATGCGTACGTACCGGCCATAGGAATCAAACGCCAGCCAGAGCTCCTGGTTGAAATAGACGGCATCGGTAGCAAGCGTTGCCTTGTGCGCCCAACGGGCGGTGGCTTCACCATTAAGTTGGCGATAAACATTGACCGGGTCGGCTTGCATCAGGGCGCTGGCTTGCTCCATGGTGGTTACACCAGGCACCAGCATCGAGAGCGCTGACGAATCAAAGGAGTTTCCGGTGGTGCTGCAGGCAGCCAGCGTTATCAGGACGCCAGCCATCATCGCCTTGGCCAGCCTGCGGCAAAGGCGGGACAGCATCGCCATCAGAATTCCACCCAGTCGTCGTCGCTGACCGGTTCTTGCTTGCTGCTGCCAGCCGGTTTCATGACATAGGATGGTGCCGCAGCCCCGGCAGTCGCAGCGGCCGCCGGACGGCTGGGCGCAGGCGCGGCCTTGCCACCATTGCCACCATTGCCGGCTGTCGGACGAGGCGCTTGGCCTGCTGTAGCGCTGGCAGGCTTGCTGGCCGGCGGCACGCGAATCTGATCGGCCGAACCGGCTTTATGACCCAAGGCTGCAGGCGGCTTGTCGCGACCTGTGGTGCCGGAGGGTTCGCTACTGCGTCGGTGCGCCACCGCCGGCCGTGCGCTACTGGCCACCTGGCGGGCTGCAACGTCGATGACTTCCGCGCCACTGGTCTTGAAGACCGCAACGGCGCCAGAGACATTGGCTACCTGCTCTCGCAAGCCGGCTGCGGATGAGGCTGCTTCCTGGACGAGCACAGCATTTTGTTGCGTGACCAGGTCCATTTGCGACACAGCATGATTGATCTGGTCAATGCCGGATGACTGCTCGGTGGTGGCGGCCGAGATCTCGCCCATGATGTCGGTAACACGCGCTACCGACGTTACGATCTCTTCCATGGTGGAGCCGGCGCGCTCTACCTGAGCCGACCCTTCGGTGACCTTCTTGACGGAATCTTCAATCAAGCCCTTGATTTCCTTGGCCGCCTGGGCACTGCGCTGTGCCAGCGCCCGCACCTCGGAGGCCACAACCGCGAATCCCTTGCCTTGCTCGCCGGCGCGGGCGGCTTCCACAGCGGCGTTCAAGGCCAGGATATTGGTCTGGAACGCGATGCTGTCAATAACACCCACGATATCGGAGATCTTGCGCGAGCTGGCCGAAATGCCTTGCATGGTGGCCACCACTTCGCCGACCGCCTGGCCCCCGCGTTGCGCCACTTCGGATGCCGTTGCGGCCAACTGATTGGCCTGCCTTGCGTTGTCCGCGTTTTGCTTGACCGTGCTGGCCAGCTCTTCCATGCTGGCCGCAGTTTGTTGCAAGGCAGCTGCCTGCTGCTCCGTGCGGCTGCTTAAGTTGGTGTTGCCTGCAACGATTTGCTGCGAACCCAGGTTTATTTCTTCCATGCCATGGCGCACAGAACCGACGATACGCCCCAGGCTTTCCTGCATGCGCTTTAGCGCTGCGTACAACATGCCCATTTCGTTATGCGAAGGCACGTCGATGCGTTGCGTAAGATCGCCTGCGGCAATGTGCGTGAAGTAGTCGCTGACCCGCTTCAGTGGCCGAATCACGGTGCGCGACAAGGCGACGCAAGCCACGATGGCTAGCAGCAAGGACAACACCACCAGACCGGCGGACACATATCGTGCCTGCATGGTGCTGGCGTAGGCAGCCTTTACTTCGGCGCTGCCGCCACCGCTTTGCGCCATCAGGACGTCCAGAGCGGCCAGGGTCTGCTGCTGGTTGTACCAACCCATTGCGACCGCTATCAGGGTAAGAAGTGACAACAGCGCAACAATAATGAACAGGCTGGTTTTAAGCTGAAGCTGCCGGAATAACATTAATTCGATCCCATGTTGAACAGCGAAGTACCTTGTATCTTTCGGAAGGCAAGCGCCGCGGCTTCGAGCGCCGATGTACGCAATTGTAACTGGGCTGTCGCGCTGTAGTAGTCAAGGTCTTCCATCTTGGACAACAAGCTGCTGTAACCCAGCCCGCGCAGGCTGCCATTGGCATCAATGGCATCGATCTCGTTCATGCGGGCGCCGACCGAGGCGCGCACTGTCAGGACGTTGTTGTAGTTCACGTCGATGCGCTGAATCGCGCTGGCGAGCGTGTTTTGGAAGGCCGCGCTGTTTTTGGCATCACCCTGGATGGGGTTTTCCAGCGAGGCGATGATGCGGTCCAGGGTGTCGAAGATGTTCAGGTTGGTGTTGGAGGCGGCCGAGGTAGGCTTTACGATGACCGTGTCCATGGCCGTGACAGCGCCAGTCATCTGTAGCGACATGCCATCGGGAAGCGTAATTGTGTTGAGATCACCGGGAACATAAGGCGCGGGTGGAGGGACCAGCGTCCCCGCTGCTATGTTAGTCGGATCGTTTGGATTCATCCTGTAAACAGAATATTGACCAGCGCCGTCAAACTGGATGCCAAATATCGAGTTCTCGTTCACCAACGCTGAGTCGGATACGCGTGGCGTGCCGATAATGGCCCCGGGCATAGTCGTCTGCGGAACAGCAGTAAACGGCGAAGCACTAATCGGCTCGACCACGAACTTGTCACCGGCTACCGGCGTGCCGGAAATCGCAACCTGTACGCCACCCTCGAGATTCAAGGTTTCCGTGCTGCCCGGCGCATAGTCCGTGCGGTTATAGCTGTAGATCGTGTTGTTGTCAGCATCAGTCACATTGACGGTGTAATCAGTCTCTGACGTGAATTCGATACTGTAGGTATGACCGACACCAGAACCATGCGCATCGGTGATCGCCGGACGGCTGACCACTACCGTGCCATTGTTATTTTTATCGGCAGCGCTGATATAGCCGGTGGTACCCGGCGCGGCGCGATTGAATACGTCGGTACCGACATCGCTACCCGCTATCCGGCGGGTCTGGTCTGCCTGGATCAGGCGCTGAAATTGGTCGCCCTGATATTGAATGCTGCCGCCCACGTCTTGAAATGGCGGGATGTCTCCACGGGCACCTGAGAACAGGTACTGACCGCTGCCGTCGGTGGCATTGGCCAGGCCCAGCAGGTTGGTGCGGGCGTTGCTTAATACGTTGCCCAGCGTTGCGCGATCGGCGTCCGACATGGTGCCATTACCCGCTTCGATCAAGCGGGTCTTGATGTCTTGCAACAGCGTGGTCACGGAGAACAGCGTGTTCTCTTCGGTGCCCAGGTTTTGCTTGAGCACGCCGCGGTTTTCGCCAAAGCGCACATTCAAGGACTGCGATTGCCTGATATTGATGGCTTGAGCGGCAGACAGTGGATCGTCGGCTGGGGTGACCATGCGGCGCCCGCTGCCCACTTGCTGATACAGATGCATCAGGTCGGACTGTTGGGCATTGATGGAATTGAGTCCCGTCTGGAAAAACAAAGTGGAACTAATACGCATGGTGAACTTCCTGAAAATTAAACCGATAAGCCAACTGCCGAACCGCTACGCGCAAGCCCGTTTTAGTTGCGCAGACCCAGCAAGGTGTCGAACAAGGTGGAACTGACATCGATCAGCCGCGAAGCAGCACGAAACTGCTCTTGATACTGATCCAGCCGCACATACTCTTCGTTAAGGTTGACGCCAGACACCGCTTGCTGTGCCGCGTAATTCTGCTGAATCAAGGTGGCTTGCGCCTTGGCCGACGTGGCGTTCTGCTGCGTCAATACACCCACTTTGTTCACAATCTGCGAGAACGCTTCGTTAAGGCTCATCGATCCGCCACCCAGAACCTTGGTGGTTTGCAGTTGAGCCAGTTCCAGGCCTACATCGCCGTTGGACTTGCCGCTGCCCGGTGTTGCCACGGCGATACGCGCCGGGTCATTGATGGCCATGGACAGGTTGGCCGCTGCCGCGCGGGTAGGCTGCACCAGCCATGAGTCGCCGGTTGCGCCGGTGCCGCTGGAGAAATCGAACCGCACGCCATCAAGCTCGACGACATCGCCATCGGCAAAGCTGGTAACCGTGCCATTGGGCACGCTCGTAACGTTGTAGCCGCCGGCGGTACGCTGTATACGGTAGTCTTGCCCGGTAAGCTGTCCGACGTCGGTAAATTGCGCCGCCAGCACGGCGCCGCCTGAATTATGCTGCCCCGGCATGGCGGTAATGGTGCCCAGGCTGAAGAAGTCGCCGCCGGCAATGCCGTTCAGGTCTTCGCCGGTTCTGTGGATGGCGTTTACCGCAGTCGCCAACCCGGCCGCCAGGCGGCCCAGGTTGTTTTGTACGCTATCCAGCGCTTCGCGGCGGTAGGCCAGCAAGCCACCCAGGCTACCGCCTTTGAGGCTTTCATCTGCCAGTTCTACCTTCACCGTTCCGCCGTCAATGGGCGCGGTATAGGCCACCGAGATACGGGCCGGGTCGTCAGCCGAGGGCTGCGTGTGCAAGGGGAAGACCACGTCGCCACCCAGCAAGACCTGGCCATTGCCGACGGTAAGGTTGAACTTGCCGTCCTGCTCGAGCACCTTGACGCCCACTAATTGGCTGATTTCGGTGACCAGTTGGTCGCGCTGATCCAGCAAATCGTTGGGCTCGTGTTGCGATGCCGTGGCGCGCGCGGTGGTAATTTGCGTGTTCAGGTCGCGGATGCGTTCAGCGTAACTGTTGATCTGGGTAACGACCGTGGTCAGCTGCGTGTTGATATTGCTGCGCTGGCTGTCCAAAAAGGCGTTGCTGTCATTGATCTGACCCACCAGGCTGGACGCGCGCCCCAACAGCTCCTGGCGGGCGGCACTATCCGCTGGCGCCGATGCCACGGCCTGTATGCCGTCAAAGAACTTTTGCAGTGCGGGCGTAATGCCAACGGTAGGATCAGCAAACAAGTTGTTGATCTGGGCGATCTCGTTGCCATAGGCCACCAGCGAAGCACCCGTGGTCTGGGCGCCAGTCAGTTGGCGAAACAAAAAGGAGTCGTACGAACGCTGTACCGTAACAGCCTGCACGCCGCGCCCGATATAGCCGGCGCTGGTGGCGTTGGCACCCGCAGTGGCTACATGCACGCTTTGGCGGTTGTAGCCGGCGGTGTCTGCGTTATTGATGTTATGGCCAGCCGTTTGCAGGCGGTTTTGCGCCGCATTGATACCCGTAAGACCCAGATTGGCTAAGTTCATGAAGATTCCGCTATGCGTCGGGTGGCGATACGCCGCCCGTGATTAAAGACTACCTACTGCGTTAACGGCCTTGCACCGGAAACCTTTAGCCCACCGGGCCTTATCCGGCGCGTCCGCGTGGTCCGCTATCGAAGTAACCCATGATGGAGATCAGCTTGTCGGCGTAGGAGGGGTCGGTGGCATAGCCGGCCGCCTGTATGCGGTGCGCAGCCTCTTCAGCCGATGGCGCGCCCAGCACGTCGCGGTAGCGGTCATTCTGGCTGATCAGCTTGGCGTAATCGGCAAACGACTCGGCATACGAATCGTAGGCACGGAAAGGTTGTTGCACCTTTTTGGCGACGCCATCCTCGTATTCCGTCGTCATGATGTTCACCACCTTGCCCTTCCAGCCCCCCGTCGCCTTGATGCCGAACAAGTTGTAGCTGGTAGTGCCGTCTTCTGCCTTGATTTCGCGGCGGCCCCAACCAGATTCCAGCGCGGCCTGGCTAAGTATCAGTTTTTCAGGCACGCCGCTTTCTGCGGCCGCCACCTTGGCCGCGTCGGACATGCGGCTGACAAAATTCTGTATATGCTCTGGCGCGCCCTTGATGGCGGAATAGATCTTCCCGGTAATAGGGTTGCGTGCCAGCATGTCGATCAAGGCCGAGATCGACGAAGCATCTTCGCGCCGGTTGTCACCAACACGCGACTGCAGCGAGGGCAAACGCGAGGCGGCCAGTTCGGGGGGAGTAGGTTGGGCGCCGAGCTTCTGTGCCGGCCCACCCTGATTGGCCTGCATCTGATCCATTAGCGCCTGCGCCAGGCCCAGGCCCGGATCGGACAACTGCAAGGCCATCTGCTCGTCGCTCATGCTTTGCGCCAGGCGCGTCTGGTCGCTATCGAACAGGGATGGCTGGGTGGATACCTGGCGTGCCTGCTTGAGCATCTGCTGGATGAACAAGGCCTCGAACTGTTGAGCGACCTGGCGTTGCGCTTGCGCGGGGGCCTCGGCACCCACACTGACGCCCTGCTTCAGGCTGTTAAGCCCGCTGAAGTCCAGGGACGAAACTGAATCGGCTGTCGGTCGCGGAATATATTGAACAAAGGCCATGACGCTACCTATATGATTTCAAGATCGGCGCGCAGCGCGCCCGCACTCTTGAGATTCTGCAAGATGGACAGCAGGTCCTGAGGGGTGGCACCCAACGCATTCAGGGCATTGACCACATCGGCCAGATTGGCGCTGGTGGTCACGCGCTGCAAGCTGCCGGCGTCGGACCGCATTTCTATTTGCGTGTTTTCCGTCACCACCGTCTGCCCGCCGCCAAACGGCGTGTCGGGCTGGTTGACCTGCGCTTCCCGACTGATCACCACCGACAAATTGCCGTAGGCGATGGCTGCCTCGTCTATCGTTACCGTGCGGTTCATCACGACCGACCCGGTGCGAGCGTTGATGACCACCTTGGCGCGGGCCGGCGCGACCCGGACCTGCAGGTTTTCCACTTGCGACAGGAAAGCGGCCTGGGCGTCGGGCGCTGCAGGCCCGCGAACCTGGATCACCCGGCCGTCCAGCGCCGTAGCAACACCACTGCCAAACTGCTGATTCAGCGCGGCAACCATGTTTTGCGCGGTGCCGAAGTCGGTGGTGTTGAGCTCCAGGTTGATGATGCCGTCCTGGGCGTAAATGGTGGGTACGCTGCGTTCGATGATGGCGCCGTTGGAAATAATGCCGCCGTTAAGCTGGTTGACCTGCACGCTGGAGCCGCCGGCTTGAGCGCCCGCACCGCCTACCAGCAGGTTGCCCTGCGCCATCGCATAAACCTGGCCGTTGGCCCCCTTAAGAGGGGTCATCAACAAGGTGCCGCCGCGCAAACTCTTGGCATTACCCATGGACGACACGACCACGTCCACCGTCTGGCCGGGTCGCGCAAAGGCCGGCAAGCGCGCCGTTACCATCACCGCGGCCACGTTCTTGACCTGCATATTGGTGCCCTGGGGCACGGTGATGCCCAGTTGCGACAGCATGTTGGTCAAGCTTTGCTGTGTGAAAGGCGTCTGGCGCACTTGATCGCCACTGCCGTCCAGCCCCACAACCAGGCCATAGCCGATCAACTGGTTGGCGCGCACGCCCTGGATCGAGGCAAGGTCTTTTACCCGCTCGGCTTGCAAGGCTAGCGGCGCCATCATCAGGATGGCGCCCAGGCCAAGTACAAGCAGCCGGCCCGCGCTGGAGCGCAATCGACGGGTAAGTAGGGAAATCAAGGCCGACACCATGCTAGAACGGAGAAATATTCAGGAAGAAACGTTGGAGCCAACCCATGGTTTGTACTTCGTCCATGGTGCCCTTGCTGCGAAATTCAATGCGCGCATCCGCCACCTGTGTGGATGACACGGTGTTGGATCCGGTAATGGAACGCGGATCGACCACGCCCGAGAAGCGGATGTGCTCACTGCCTCGATTGATCGCGATCTGTTTGTCGCCGGCAATTTGCAGGTTGCCGTTGGGTAGCACGCCTATGACGGTCGTCGTCAGCGTGCCCGAGAAGGTGTTGTCGGCACGGGTCGACCCCTTGCCTTCCGAGGCATTGCTGCCCGAGATATCAAAGTTTTGCTTGGCGCCCAGGTCGGTCGGCAGGATGGCCGGTGCCAGGCCCACGCCGAAGCCGGCGCTGCCGCTGCGATCCGTGGTGGTTTGCACGTTCTTGGCCGCGTTGGTTTTTTCCTGGATCACCACCGTGACAATGTCGCCCACATTACGGGGCCGACGATCTTCAAACAGGGGGTAGTTGCCATAGGCTGTGGGCTGGAAAATAGCCCCATTGGCTTGGGCAATAGGAGGTGGCGGCATGGGCGGCGGCGCCGTCAGCGGCCCCGTTACCACCGGCTCAGGCGGCACCAGGGCGCAGCCCGACATCACAGCCATCGCGCAACACAACAACAAGCGGATAAAACGTTTAGGCATTATTTACAGTTGCGTCAGGCGCGCCAGCATTTGGTCGGAGGTCTGGATGGCCTTGCTGTTCATCTCGTAGGCGCGCTGGGTGGTGATCATATTGACCAGTTCCTCTGCCACGTTGACGTTGGAGGTCTCGGTGTACTGCTGCAGCACCAGGCCGGCGCCGTCCAGCCCTGGCTGGGCGAAGTTGGCGGGGCCGGAAGCATCAGTTTCAACATACAGGTTTTCGCCAGCGCTTTGCAAGCCGGTCGGATTGATGAAGGTGCTCAGTTGCAATTGGCCGATCTGCACGTTGGTGCCGGTTGCGCCAGGCTGGGTAACCGACACCGTGCCATCGCGAGCTATCGTCAGCGTCAGGGCATTGTCCGGAATATTGATGGGCGGCTGCACGGGGTAACCGCCAGCCGTTACCAACTGGCCGTTCTGGTCCACTTGCAAGCTGCCGTCGCGCGTGTAGGCAAAGGTGCCGTCAGGCATCTCGACTTGCAGAAAGCCCTTGCCCTGGATGGCGATATCCATGCTGTTGCCGGTGTCCTTCAGGTTGCCCTGAGTATGGATGCGCTCGGTGGCTACCGTGCGTACGCCGGTGCCCACCTGCAGGCCCGAGGGCAACTGGTTGGCGGCGCCAACCTGGGCGCCTGGCTGGCGTACCGTCTGGTACATCAAGTCTTCGAAGATGGCACGGCTGCGCTTGAAACCGGTCGTGTTGACGTTGGCCAGGTTATTGGAAATCACATCCATATTGGTCTGCTGTGATTCCAGACCTGTCTTGGCAATCCAGAGCGAACGTATCATGATCTATATCCTTGTGGTGGCGCTGGCTGCGCGCCGGTGCCGGTACAAAATTAATTGGTGGAAAGTATGGAGTTGGCGCGCTCGGCGTTGGCGCTGGCATCCTGGATGACTTTCATCTGCATCTCGAAGCGGCGCGCATTGGCTATCATGCCCACCATGGCTTCAGCCGGATTGACGTTGCTTTTTTCCACGAAGCCCGCAATCATGCGTACCTCTGGATCGGCCGGCACGGGCTGGCCATTGCCCATGCGGAACAGGCCATCGTCGCCCCGCAGCATGGCGCCCGGCTGCGGGTTGACCAGCTTCAACTGACCGATAAGCTGGATGTCGTTGGGGTTGTCGCCCGCGCCCAGGGCAGAGATCTGCCCATCGCCCGAGAAGGTAACCGCGCCGCGGTCCGGAATCTCCACCGGCACGCCGTCGGCCGACAACACGGGATAGCCTTGCTGGTTCACCAGCAGGCCCTGTTGGTTGACGGCGAACTCGCCCGCGCGGGTATAGGCTTCGCCTTGCGGCGTTTGCACACTGAACCAACCGTCGCCGGTAATGGCCGCATCCAGGGCGTGTCCGGTTTCCACCATGACGCCCTGCTCCAGACTGCTGGAAGGTGTGGACGTTACCGTGGATACACGTGTCGGCAGCGTGGGCGCAGCACCGACCACCGGCACGGACCGGTATATCGCCAACTGCTCGCGAAAGCCCGCCGTGTTGACGTTGGCCATGTTGTTGCTGATGACGGCCTGCTGCTCCAGCACGCGGGCGGCGCCACCCGCCGCCGTGTAGATGATGCGGTCCATATAGCCCTACTTAACGCATCTGGATCAGAGTCTGAAGAATCTGATCCTGCGTCTTGATGGTTTGTGCGTTGGCCTGATAGGTGCGCTGCGCAATAATCATATTGACCAGTTCCTGGCTCATGTCCACGTTGGACTCTTCCACCGCCTGGCCCTTGATGCGCGCCATGCTGTTGCTGCCGGGGCGACCCAGGATAGGCTGGCCCGAACTGGACGTTTCGGCCCAGGCGTTGCCGCCCATGGGCTGCAGGCCCTGTACGTTGGCAAAGTCCACCAGGACCAGAGCACCCATGGGTTGCGTTTGACCATTGGTGTAGCTGGCCACGATGGCGCCGTCGGCAGAGATCGCCATGCTGGCGTATTCGCCGGTGGCAAAGCCGTCCTGACCAAAGGTATAGGTGAAGTCGCCGCCGAACTGGGTCGAGTTGGCGTAGTCGACGGTGAAGTCGAGCGGCAAGGCTGGCGAGGAGCCTGGAACGGCCGTCATTGAGAAGCCCACTGGTGCTGTGGGCGCCATCAGGCGGCCGCCTTGGTCAAAGGTTAACTGCGTGGCACCATCAGCGGGCGCGTTCACCGGCTGGCCGCCAAGGCGGTAATAGACGTCCCAAGTGCTCTCCGTGCCGACCGCTGAAGGCCGCTTGGCAAAGTACTGCATCAACTGATGCGAATTGCCCAATGAGTCGTGGACGTTGATCGGCAGGGAATGGGTGTAGGTGCTGGCGACTGCGGGGTCGAAGGCGGTCGCCGGGACGGCTGTGACGGGAGCAACATAGGCGGTGTTATTGGGACCCGCAGCGAAATTCGTGGTGTTGGGTGTCGCAGTAGCGTCAATTATTACTGACGACCCGGCGCTCCCCGTCGTATATGTGCCAGCAACGGGTAAACCAGGATCTCCCGGGGGCAAGGGGACGCCGGCTCCAGTCGTCCACTGGAGCGTCCCCCCGTTAATGATGTAATTGTAGGTACCACCACCGGGACCAACCAACTCTACTTCACCGATCACCTGCGTCACACCGACGACCTGTCCACCCGCCAACGGCGCATTCGCATTCACATTCAGCTTGGACGTCACAACCCCAGTCGCCGACGGCGCAATGTTCCCGGTCGGCACGCGCACGGGCACCAGGTTGGTACCGCCTTCCGCGTAGCCGGTCAGGCGATAGCCCTGGGCGTTGACCAGATAACCATCTTTATCCGGCGAGAACTGGCCGTTACGCGAATACAGCACGCTGCCGCTTTGGTCAACTACCCGGAACATGCCCTTGGACCCGTCGATGGCCATATCGAACTGGTTGCCGGTGTTGGACACCGTACCTATCGTGAAGCGTTGGTTGATGGCGGCTACTTGCGTACCCAGGCCGACGCGCGAGCTAGCGTAGACGTCGGCAAAAGATGCCGTGCTGGCCTTGAAGCCCACTGTGCCGGAGTTGGCGATGTTGTTGCCGATGACGTCCAGATTTTGCGCAGCGGCATTCAAACCGCTAAGACCTTGTCCGAAACCCATGATTAACCTCGTTGACTTTTAACTGTGTTTTAAGAAAGCGGCGCGCATCCGCGACACCGCAGCAATGCTGCCGCCACTACATAATTTTTCGGATATCCAGCAAGGAGAACTGACCGGCCAGGCCCAGATCCAGCTGCAAACCATTGGAGGAATACGCCACGCTGGACACCTTGCCGTACATCAGGGCGCCCGCCGACACGGGCTTGCCGTCTCCATCGAAGGCGGCCACTTGCACGGTGTAGGCGCCATCAGGCATTTCGGCTCCGCCGTCGGCCTTGCCGTCCCACTCCATGGACAAGACACCGGCAGGCTGCGGATCGAGTTCGATCTGGCGTATGGCCTTGCCGGAGCCATCAAGGATGGACACCGTAACCTTGGTGGCGGGCGAAATGAAGTCAACGCCGAAAGGCGTCGACACCTTCGCGCCGGCTTCGCCGCCCAAAGATATCTTGCTGCCGGGCACCAGCACATCCTTACCGATCAGGCTGGCGGCCTGCATGGATTGCGAAACATCCATCTGGCCCGATAGCGCCAGCAGGGTATTGTTCAATTGATTGATGCCGTTAACCGTGGAAAGTTGCGCGATCTGCGATGTGACCTGCGCGTTGTCCATCGGGTTGAGGGGATCCTGGTTCTGCAATTGTGTAACCAGCAGGGTCAGGAAGCGGTCCTGGGTATCACCCATCAGGCTATTGGTACTGGCCTGGCCATAAGCCATGGGATTGGGGCTGGAACTGCCGACCGGGTTGGGACTTGTAGCCACGCTGTGCTCCGAATAAAAAGGTCTGAACTGTCAGCGCGGCCTACTGGCCGATCGACAAGGTACGCATCATCAGGTTCTTTGCCGTGTTGATTACTTCGACATTGGCCTGATACGAGCGCGAGGCGGAAATCATGTTGACCGTTTCAGCCACGACATCAACGTTGGGCATGGCCACATAACCGTCGGCATTGGCCAGGGGGTTCTTGGGGTCGTACTGCAGGCGCGGCGGAGCGGCGCTTTCGACCACAGCGGCCACCCGCACGCCGCCGACCGAGCCTGTATACGACTGCCCGGCCACCGGTGTCATCTGGAACACCACCTGACGCGCCTGGTAAGGCTGGCCATCGGGGCCTGCAACGCTGTCGGCGTTGGCCAGATTACTGGCCGTGACGTTCATGCGCTGCGACTGCGCTGTCAGGGCGGATCCGGCGATCTGAAATATGCTGGTCGTCGACATAAATAATCCTGTGAAATCCGGGGGCTATGGCGGCTACTGCTGCAGCGCCGCCATGATGCCCTTGATCCGAGCTGAAATAATCTGCAGATCGGTCTGGTATTTGGCTGTGTTGTCGGCAAAGGCCACGCGCTCGACATCCATGTCGACCGTATTGCCGTCCATGCTGGGCTGCAGCGGCTGGCGATACAGCAGCGTGGCCGGATCCGGCGCAACCGCCTTGGCCGGAATGTGGCGCGTGGATGTCAGCGTCAAGTGGGTATCAGGCAAATGCATGCTGCCGCCGGCCATGGCATCGCGCAGCGCCGATGTAAAATCGAAATCGCGTGCTTTATAGTTGGGCGTGTCGGCATTGGCAATATTGGCGGCCAGGACTTCCATGCGCTTCTGGCGCAAGCCCACCGCTTCTTGGTAAAAACCCAAATCGCCGCTGATACGATCGATCATATGTCACCTGCTGCGTGAAGATACAGTGCATAGTAAAGGCGGGGTTCGAAGAACAAAGTATGAAATAAGGCGCCATTTGTCGGCCAGTTCCCGCGTTGCGCCTAATAGGGCTTCTATAAAATGACCTCATGCAAAAGCTCTGGCTCGTTTTAGCCCTGTCCCTGATGCCCGCCCTGTCGGGCACACATGCCGCCCAGTCCGCCGTCCAATCGGTGCCCATCCAGGATCCCGCCATCGTGGCGGCCGAGGTGGAAGACTTTCTGCGCAGCCAAGCCAGCACCTACCCCGGATCGGTCGAAGTCACCGTAGAAGCGCCCCGTATACAGCGCCAACAGGCTTGCGACCAGCTTCAAGCGCATTTGCCCACGGGGCAAAGGTTGCGTTCGCGGATGACGATAAGCGTGCGTTGCGTATCGCCGGTGGTCTGGACCACCTACGTACAGGCGACCTTAAGCATTCAGGGCTATTACTATGTCGCCAACCGCAATATCGAGTCGGGCGACGTCATCTCGCTGGACGACCTGGGCGCGCGCGAAGGCGACATCTTGCGCCTGGCCAACAACATCGTCTTTGATCCCAGCCAGGCGGTGGGGTACATTGCCAGCCAACGCATAGCCGCCGGCGGGCCGATAAAGTCCAGCGCCTTGCGCGATCCAGACTCTATCCAGCGTGGGCAAATGGTGCGTACTGAAGCGCGCGGCCGCGGCTTTGTCGCCACCGGCGAAGGCCAGGCCTTGCAAAGCGGTGCGCCTGGTACGCAAATACAGGTCAGGGCCAGTTCGGGCCAGATCGTCAGCGGCATGGTGGTCAACGCCAATACCGTGCGGATACTGATGTAGCAAAACCCGGCACTAACCCTAAAGTTCTGGACTGATCTGCCGTAAAAGTTCTGAGCAGACACAGTACACTACCTGAAGTAGCCCGGAGAATACGCTTGAAAATCACCTCACCCTCCTTGAAAAACCCGACCACCGGCCCAGTGGCTGGCGCGCGGACAGACGGCGTGAGCAGTGCTGGCGTGTCGTCAACCGGCGCAGCCGCCAGCGGCCGCGCTTCCGTGGACCTTAGCGCGGCGGCCCGGCATCTTTCCAGCCTGGAAAGCACCGAGAACGACGTCAATGTGGCCCGCGTACAAGAAATCCGCGACGCCCTGGCATCCGGCCAGTTAAAAATAGACCCCAGCCGCATTGCCGACGGTCTGTTGGCCAGTGTGCGCGACCTGCTTAAATAACCATCCGCAACATGAATAGCAACATTGCGCAATTGCTGGCTTGCCTTGAAACCGAGACGTCTCTGGTAAACGAATTTATCGTCTTGCTGGAGTCCGAAGCGCAAATCCTGGCCGACGGCGGCGACGCCGAGGCACTGGCCGACAGTACCGCACGGAAAAACATCTATGCCGACCAGCTCACACAGGCGAATGAAACACGCCTGGCGCTACTGACAGCGCTGGGTTACAGCGCCGACCGCAATGGCCTGGATGCCGCCGCGCAAGACCACCCCAGCCTGCAGTCTGCCAGCCAGCATCTGCTGGAACGGACCCGCATCGCCGGCGAGCTGAACACCTCCAACGGCACCATCATCGACAGTTTTCTGGCGCACAACCAGCAGGCGCTGGACACACTGCGCGTGCTGGCCGGCCAAGGCGATCTTTACGACGCCAGCGGCCACACTCGCCCGGGCGGCAAAGCCCAGAGCAAGAAGATCAAGGTCGGTTAGGCCTGGCGGGCCTTCAGGGCCCGGTCATTTCCTTTAGCGCAAATAACTTCAATAGTGCCGGCGGCGACAGCGATGACGTCCATGCCTGCTTGCCCACCAAGCTTGCTGCAACCTTACGCGCTAGCTTTGCGTTGGCGTCCTGCGTCAATTGCCAGGCCGCCAAGCCGCACTGCACTGCCACCAGCGCCTGATCCTGTGCGGACCTGCCGGGGCGGCTTTGCGCAAGCAAGCGCCATAACTGCGCAGCATGCCGCAATGCCACCTTGGCTTGCACGCGTATCAGCAAACAGGTCGCCAGCCATTGCGGCGTGGCGCCTTCCTTGAAGTGGCCCAGGCCGTGCAAGGTTTTCACCAAGCTGCCGTCCTGTCGATGCACCAGGCGCAAGGACACACTTTGCAGGGCCAGTGCCGGTTGCTGACGGGCATGCAGGTATACGGTGGCGCTGGCAAACCATACTACGAGGTCGTCCGCGGGTATGCCGGCCACCTTATCCAGCCCAGCCAACACGGCGGTGGCGGGCAGGGGTTGGTGATCTTGTGTCTTGGCCAGGGCGCCCATGGTGGTCGCGCAATCGTCGACCATCACACGCGTCGTCGCGCCGACCTGCGCAAGCCAGTTGGTTCCGGATGCGCTCAGTTGCCGCCACAAGCCCTGGCTGCCGCCATCGAACAAATGAACGGCGGCCGTTTGCGCCGCCAGGGCCGAGATCTGCTGTTGCAAGGCTTCAACTGCAGTAGGCGCCACTTGCGCAGCGGCGCCGGTCGACGACGACCAGCCATCGGGAAAGCCAAGCTGCTGTAGCGTCGTGGTCAGCGCCCTGCCCTCATGCGTTGCCAATAGCGTCGCACGCAAGCGGCCGCGCTGCCCGGTGGGCAAGGCGACTCCGACTTGATCATGCACAGCCAACAAGGCAGCACCTGCAACCGACGCCACATCGTTGCCAGCCACGCGCTGCAGGTGGCGCAGCGTACCGGCTGGCAGGCTGCCGTCCACCGTTGCATGGGCACGCCACAGATCGTAGGCCTCGGAAGTAGCCGTGTCTTCGTCCACATAAGCGGCAGCCGCGTGCAGATCGTCCATGGACAGACCACCGTCGCCGTTGTTGACCATGGAAAGCAGGCCGGGCAGCAGTTGCTTGCGGCGCCGTTCTGCGATGGCGCTTCCACTTTTATCTTCCGCCGGCTTGCTCAGCGACATCAAGGCGGCAAAGTCCGCCTCGGTCGGCGCATAAAGCGCACTGGCCGTACCACTGTGAGACAAGGCCTGATCGACCAGCTCGACGGGGTTGGCTGTGCTGAGGTCTTCGGGCACCTTCTGGCCGGTAGACACAAAATGAATGGGCAATTGATAACGCAAGGCGGTATCCAGCGACGCGCCCAGGCGGCTGGCCTCGTCGACTTTGGTAATGATGCAGCCGGCCAAGGGCGAGCCGCCGTCATTGACATAACTGCGGGCCACTTCGTCCAGTGTGTCGCCATGGCTGGAAGCGTTCAGCACCAGCAAGCGACTTACCGGCCGGCCAGCGCCAGCCAGCATTGCAGCTTGCTCTGCTATATAGCGGTCGCGCTGGCTGATGCCGACGTTATCGATAATCAGCGTCTGGTCCGGGCGAATGCCCTGCACGACCTGCTGCAGTTCCTGCGTGTCCTGCACTACATGCACGGGCACCCGCATCATCTGGCCGTAGATGGTCAGTTGCTCGTGCGCGCCTATCCGGTAGGTATCGGTGGTAATCAGTACCAGTCCATCGGGCCCGTTGCGGCGCACGCAGCGAGCCGCCAGCTTGGCGACGGTAGTGGTTTTGCCCACACCGGTGGGGCCGACCAGCGCCAGCGCGCGACCCTGCGTCCACAAGGCGTCCTCGTTTTCAAGCACCGGCAGATGGGTGATCAGCTCGTTGCGCACCCAGTGGATGGCGGCCTTGCCCGATAACGCTTCAGGCAGCCGCTTGAGCATGGCTCGTAGCAAGGCCGTGCTGAAACCAAAACCCAGCATGGTTTGAAACAGCACGGCAGCTTGGGGAACCCGACGCAGTTGATTGCCCCACATCAGCTCGTCCATGCGGGTTTCCAGCACACCACGCATCTCGCCAATGGCGCTCATGACTTCAACGCGGGTTTCGACGGGTCGCGGCGCGGGCTGTTGTACCGCTGCCGGCGCGTGACCGCCCTGCTGGGCCGCTGCAGTGGCGGCCGATGTTGCGTCAGTCGCCAGGATTTCCACCCCGCCGTTGACTCGCTTGTTGGATACGATCAGAGCATCGGGCCCCAGGGCCAGGCGGACCTGCCGCATGGCCTCTCGGGTGGTACTGCCAACAAAACGGCTTATGTTCATGTTGCTTGACTCCCGCCTATCTGGGCGGTGACTTTAAGTATGCGTTCGTCGGGTATCTCGGCATTGGACAATACCCCAAGTTGCGGGAAGTGGTGGCGCAGGAACCTCGAGAGCGAGGGCCGCAACACCGGCGGGACGACCAATACAGTAGCATCGCCACTGGCCTCCTGGGCTTGCACCGCGCGTTCAGCATCGGACAGCACACTTTCCGCCAGGCCCGGCTCCAGAGCCCCACTGGTGGTCAGGGCCTGCGTCAGCACGCGTTCCAGGCGTGGATCCAGGCCGATGACACGCAGCTCGGTCTCTCCGGGGAACCACTGCTGAACAATGGCCCGTCCCAGCCCGACGCGGGTCAGGGCCAGCAGCTCGCCGGCATCGGGACCGGATCCGGCGGGATTAAGCGCTGCCAGGCGCGGCGCATGTTCCGATAGCGCTTCGATAATGCTGCGCATGTCGCGGATAGGCACTTCTTCTTCCAGCAAGCCGCGCAACAGCTTCTGCAGCAGCGTGAGGGTGACGGTTTTGGGCACCAGGTCTTCGACCAGTTTGGGCGACTCGCGACCGATATGATCCAGCAGTTGCTGGACTTCCTGACGGCCAAGCAGCTCGGCCCCGTAACGGTGCATCAGGTGATTCAAGTGGGTGGCGATCACCGTGCCGGCATCCACCACGGTGTAACCCGCGATCTGCGCCTGTTCGCGCAGCGCCACATCGATCCAGACGGCGGGCAGGCCAAAAGCCGGATCGGTGGTCGCCGTGCCCGGCAGCGTCATGGTGACACCGCCCGGATCGA
>JADKLW010000046.1_pt2 | contig 70882 bp, 64 predicted proteins | sample 8641881 | NCBI WGS metagenome assembly JADKLW01 (sample SAMN16272185, study PRJNA661076) | feces metagenome | isolation source: fecal sample from diarrhoea affected cattle B | host: Bos taurus | place: South Africa: Lokaleng Village, Mahikeng | collected 2019-09
ACCATGATGAATCTTCCCGGCTTGAATTTCGACCTAGGTTCCGACCTGGACATGTTGCGCGATGCCGTCCGCAATTTTGCGCAGGCAGAGATCGCGCCACGTGCCGCCGAAATCGACAGAACCGATCAGTTCCCCATGGACTTGTGGCGCAAGCTGGGCGACCTCGGCGTGCTGGGCATGACGGTTGACGAGTCATACGGGGGCGCCAACATGGGCTATCTGGCGCACATGATCGCCATGGAGGAAATCTCGCGCGCCAGCGCATCGGTAGGGCTCTCTTACGGCGCCCACTCCAACTTGTGTGTCAATCAGATTCATCGCAACGGCACAGACGCCCAGAAACAGGAGTATCTGCCCAAGCTGGTGTCAGGCGAGCATGTGGGCGCGTTGGCCATGAGCGAGGCAGGCTCAGGGTCGGACGTCATCAGCATGAAGCTGCGCGCCGAGAAAAAAGGCGACCGCTATATATTGAACGGCACCAAAATGTGGATCACCAACGGCCCTGACGCCGACACGCTGGTGGTTTACGCCAAAACAGATCCCGAGGCGCAGCAGCGCGGCATTACCGCCTTCATCGTCGAAAAGAGCTTCAAGGGTTTCTCGGTAGCGCAAAAGCTGGACAAGCTGGGCATGCGGGGCAGCCACACGGGCGAACTGGTGTTCCAGGATTGCGAGGTACCCGAAGAAAACATCCTGGGCCAGCTAAATGGCGGCACACGCGTGCTCATGAGCGGGTTGGACTACGAGCGCGCTGTCCTGGCGGGCGGTCCGCTGGGCATTATGCAGGCCGTCATGGACAACGTCGTGCCTTACATCCACGACCGCAAGCAATTCGGCCAGGCCATCGGCGAGTTCCAGCTTATCCAGGGCAAGGTGGCAGACCTGTACACCACCTTGCAGGCCAGCCGCGCCTTCTGCTATGCGGTCGGCAAGAACCTGGACCGGCTGGGCACCGGCCATGTGCGCGAAGTGCGCAAAGACTGTGCGGCCGTCATTTTGTATTGCGCCGAGAAAGCCACGTGGATGGCAGGCGAAGGCGTACAAATACTGGGCGGCAACGGCTACATCAACGAATACCCCACCGGCCGGCTATGGCGCGACGCCAAGCTGTACGAAATCGGCGCAGGCACGAGCGAGATCCGGCGTATGCTGATCGGACGAGAACTGTTCAACGAAACCGCCTAACCTGCCATGACCCGCCATCGTTGCCAACTGCTGGGCCCCACACTGGCATTGCCCATGAGCATGCCATGACCTATACCGGAGACCACCAGTTCGTCGAACAACTTGCGCGGCCGGGCCTGTCGCCGCAGGCGGTCGCCCAGACGATACTGGATGGGTTCAATCGCCACTATTCCTTGTTTCGTTATGGCGCGCAACGGGCCAAGGCGTTGTTTGAATCGGGCAACTGGCGTGGCATACAGCAGCTATCACAAGAGCGCATCGAGTACTACGACACGCGGGTGCATGAGTGCACCGCCAAACTGACGCTCGCCCTGAAGGGCAGCGACGCCAGTCCGCGCGGGGCGTCGGCCGAGCAAAGCCTGACGTCGGCGCAACTGGTCTTCTGGCAGGCGGTCAAGGCAGATTTCGTGGGCTTGCTGTCCGGACACCGCCAGCCAGAATGCGCCGAAACCTTCTTTAATTCGGTGTCGTGCCGCATCTTGCATCGCGACTATTTCCATAACGATTTCCTGTTCGTGCGGCCGGCTGTGGCAACCGAATACCTGGACAGCAAGCTGCCCTCTTACCGGGTGTACTACCCAACCACGGAAGGGCTGGAACAAGCCATCATCAAGATGATGGCCGACTTCGGGCTGGCCGCGCCCTTTGCCGACCTGCCCGCCGATGCCCGCCGACTGGCGCGCAAGGCCATCGGCGAGCTGCGCCGTCAGCTTCCCAAGGGAGCCGGACAACGCATCGCCCCCGACTGCCAGGTACACGTGCTTAACTCGCTGTTCTTTCGCAACAAGGGTGCCTATGCCGTGGGTCGACTGATCAACCAGGGCACGACCTATCCGTTTGCCATCGCATTGCTGCATACGCCGGCCGGGCACATCCAGCTTGATGCGCTGCTGTACAGCGCAGATGACCTGAGCACCTTGTTCAGCTTCACACGCGCTTATTTTCTGGTCGACATGGAAACGCCCGCCGCCTATGTGCATTTCCTGACAACGCTGCTGCCGCGCAAGCCCAAGGCCGAAATCTACACCACGATCGGGCTGCAAAAGCAGGGCAAGACGTTGTTCTATCGCGACTTCCTGCACCACCTCGCGCACTCGCGCGATGCCTTCGATGTCGCGCCAGGCATCAAGGGTATGGTCATGACCGTGTTCACACTGCCTTCCTACCCCTATGTCTTCAAGCTGATCCGCGATCGCATTGCCAAGGATGGCATGGACCACGCCACCGTCAGGCGCAAATACCAGATGGTCAAGAAGCATGATCGCGTGGGCCGCATGGCCGACACCTGGGAATATTCGCAGGTGGCGCTGCCGCGCGCCCGCTTCTCCGAGCGCCTGCTGGCCGAGCTGCGCGACCAGGTGCCCAGCCTGATCGAAGAAACCGACGAGGCCATCGTACTGCGGCATGTGTATATTGAAAGACGTATGACGCCGCTTAATATTTTCCTGGGGCGGGCCGCGGATCCAGTCCTGGAGAAAGCCGTCAAGGGCTATGGGGATGCCATACGCGAACTGGCCGCCGCCAATATCTTCCCTGGCGACATGCTGTTCAAGAACTTTGGCGTTACGCGCCTGGGCCGCGTTGTGTTTTATGATTACGACGAGATCCAACGCATGACGGAAATGAACTTCAGGCGCATACCGCCCGCCCCCCATCCCGAAGCGGAAATGTCCGGAGAGATCTGGTACCCGGTCGGCCCCAATGATGTCTTTCCCGAAGAGTTTCGTCCTTTTTTGCTTGGCGACCCGCGCGTACACGCCGCCTTCATGAAGTACCACGCGCCGCTGCTGGACGCACAGTGGTGGCAAGCCTGCCGCGACCGCGCCGCACAAGGCCGTATCGAAGATATATTCCCTTATGACAGCGACCGACGCCTGCATCCTTATGCGACAGCGCCGGTTGCACAGACCACTTATCAATCCATGCACTCAGGAGACCTTCATGTCTGATCCTATCGTTTTAGTTTCCGTTGCCCGTACCCCCATGGGCGGTATGATGGGCAGCCTTTCGGGCCTGGCCGCCCACGAACTTGGCTCCGTCGTCATCAAGGCCGCCATGGAGCGCGCCGGCATTTCGGGCGACGACGTCGATGAAGTCATCATGGGCAACGTGCTGCAGGCGGGCCAGGGCCAGGCGCCTGCGCGGCAGGCGGCTCTGGGCGCCGGCCTGCCACTGGGCGTGGGCTGCACCACCATCCACAAGGTCTGCGGCTCGGGCCTGAAAGCCGCCATGTTTGGCCACGACATCATCGTCGCGGGCAGTGCCGATGTGGTGGTTGCAGGCGGCCAGGAAAGCATGAGCAACGCGCCCTACTTGTTACTGCGCGGCCGCCAAGGCTATCGCTATGGCCACTCCACCGTCTACGATCACATGGCGCTGGACGGCCTGGAAGACGCTTACCAACGCGGCACAGCCATGGGCGTGTTTGCCGAAGATTGCGCCGACAAATACTCCTTTACGCGCGAGCAGCAGGATGCTTTCTCGTTGGAGTCGCTGCGACGCGCACGTGCCGCCAGTGAAGACGGCAGCTTCAAATGGGAGATCGCCCCGGTAACCGTGGCTGGCCGCAAGGGCGACACCATCATCGATACCGACGAAGCGCCTACCAAAGCCATGCCCGAAAAAGTCCCCACGCTGAAGCCGGCTTTCAAAAAGGACGGCACCGTTACTGCCGCCAACTCGTCATCCATCTCGGACGGCGCAGCGGCCATGGTACTGATGCGCGAATCGACCGCCACCCGCTTGGGAGCCACCCCACTGGCACGCATCGTCGGGCATACACAGCACTCGCAAGAACCAGGCTGGTTCACCACCGCACCGGTGGGCGCCATCCAGAAGCTGCTGGATCGCACCGGCTGGAAGGCCGACGACGTGGACCTGTACGAAATCAACGAAGCCTTTGCCGTTGTCACCATGGCGGCCATGGTGGATCTGAAGCTGCCCCACGACAAGGTGAACATTCATGGCGGCGCTACGGCATTGGGGCATCCCATCGGTGCTTCGGGCGCACGCCTGCTGACCACGCTGGTGGGTGCGCTGCGTAAAACCGGCGGCAAGCGCGGCATTGCCAGCCTGTGCATCGGCGGCGGCGAAGCGGTGGCGCTGGCCATCGAAATGGCCTGAGGGAAACGCCATGCCCGTGATCGAATCGCGCATCAATCCGCGCTCGCAAGCCTTCATGGATAACGCCCGCGCCATGCAGGTGCAGGTGGATGACTTGCGGCAAAAACTGCTGCAAACTGCGCGAGGCGGCAGCGATGCGTCGCGCGCCAGGCATGTGGGGCGCGGCAAGCTCTTGCCGCGCGACCGCGTCGAGCGCCTGCTGGATCCGGGCACCCCTTTTCTGGAACTGTCGCCCTTGGCCGCACTGGACGTCTACAACAACGACGCCCCCGGTGCCGGCCTGATCACTGGCATAGGACGGGTGGCCGGCGTGGAATGCGTTGTGGTGTGCAACGACGCCACGGTCAAGGGTGGCACTTACTACCCCCTGACGGTTAAAAAACACCTGCGGGCGCAGGAAATCGCCCAGCAGAACCGCCTGCCATGCATTTATCTGGTGGACTCGGGCGGCGCCAACCTGCCCAATCAGGACGAGGTCTTCCCCGACCGCGACCACTTCGGACGCATCTTCTATAACCAGGCCAATATGTCGGCGCAGGGCATTGCCCAGATCGCCGTGGTCATGGGCTCTTGCACGGCTGGGGGCGCCTATGTGCCGGCCATGAGCGATGAGTCCATCATCGTCAAGGACCAGGGCACGATCTTCCTGGGTGGTCCGCCGCTGGTCAAGGCCGCCACGGGCGAAGTCGTTACCGCTGAAGATCTGGGCGGCGGCGACGTACACACCCGCTTGTCGGGCGTGGCCGACCACCTGGCCAATAACGACCTGCATGCCCTGAACCTGGCGCGCAATGCCATAGCGCGGCTTAACCATCGCAAGCCCGACCAGCTGCAGCGCAAACCCTATGCCGAGCCACTATTCGATCCGCAAGAGCTCAATGGCATCATCCCGCAGGACACGCGCAAGCCCTATGACGTGCGCGAGGTCATCGCCCGCATTGTGGACAGCTCGGTGTTCGACGAGTTCAAGGCCCGTTTTGGCACCACATTAATCACCGGCTTTGCCCATATTCACGGCATGCCGGTGGGCATCATTGCCAACAACGGCATCTTGTTCTCGGAAGCGGCGCAAAAGGGCACGCACTTTATCGAGCTGTGCTGCCAGCGCAAGATCCCGCTGGTCTTTCTGCAGAACATCAGCGGTTTCATGGTGGGCCGCAAGTACGAGAACGAAGGCATCGCCCGCCATGGCGCAAAAATGGTGACGGCGGTTTCGACGGCCTCGGTGCCCAAGTTCACCATACTGATCGGCGGATCGTTTGGCGCAGGCAATTACGGCATGTGCGGCCGCGCCTTCGGCCCCCGGCTACTCTTTCTGTGGCCTAACGCCCGTATATCGGTCATGGGCGGCGAGCAGGCGGCCAGCGTACTGGCCACCGTGCGGCGCGACGGCATCGCAGGCAAGGGCGGCACCTGGAGCACGGAAGACGAAGAAGCCTTCAAGGCGCCCATACGCGATCAATACGAAAAGGAAGGGCATCCTTATTACGCCACCGCCAGGCTGTGGGACGACGGCATCATCATGCCCTCGGACACCCGACGTGTGCTGGCGCTGGGCCTATCGGCGGCGCTCAATGCCCCTATCGAGGACACCCGCTTCGGCGTGTTCCGCATGTAATCCAAGGAGCCGCAAGTGTTCACCACTTTACTGATCGCCAATCGCGGAGAAATCGCCTGCCGCGTAGCCGCTACCGCGCGCCGCATGGGGCTGCGCACAGTGGCCGTGTATTCCGATGCCGATGCCACGGCCCGCCATGTGGCGGCCTGCGATAGCGCGGTCCATATCGGCGGGCCCGAACCACGCGAGAGCTACCTGCGCGGCGACGCCATCCTGGCCGCGGCACGGCAGACGGGGGCCCAGGCGATACATCCCGGCTATGGATTCCTGTCCGAGAACGAAGGCTTTGCGCAGGCCTGCGCCGACGCCGGCATCGTGTTCGTTGGTCCGCCCAATAGCGCCATCGCGGCCATGGGCAGCAAATCCGCCGCCAAAACATTGATGGACAAGGCCGGCGTGCCGCTGGTGCCGGGCTACCACGGCGACAACCAGGATCCGCAGTTCCTGCAGGACCAGGCCGACGCCATGGGCTACCCCGTCCTCATCAAGGCCAGCGCCGGCGGGGGTGGCAAAGGCATGCGCATCGTCGAGTCCAGCGCCGACTTCGCGGCAGCGCTGGCCTCGTGCCAGCGGGAAGCCGCCAGCAGTTTCGGCGACGACAAAGTCCTGATCGAGCGCTATCTGCAAAAGCCGCGCCATATCGAAATACAAGTCTTTGCCGACACCCATGGCAATGCCGTCTACCTGTTCGAGCGCGACTGTTCGGTGCAGCGGCGCCATCAGAAAGTCATCGAAGAAGCGCCCGCGCCGGGCATGACAGAAGCACGCCGCCGGGCCATGGGCGAAGCGGCGGTCGCAGCGGCCCGGGCCGTCAACTATGTTGGTGCCGGCACCGTAGAATTCATTGTCGAGCCGGACGGCCGCTTTTATTTCATGGAAATGAATACCCGCCTGCAAGTGGAACACCCGGTAACGGAGATGATCACCGGCCACGACCTGGTCGAATGGCAGCTACGGGTTGCAGCAGGCGAAGCCCTGCCGGTTACACAGGCAGAGCTTGCCATCACCGGCCACGCCATCGAGGCACGCATCTATGCCGAGAACCCCGACAACGGCTTCCTGCCGTCCATCGGCACGCTGACCGCCTTGAACTTCCCGCCACACAGCGCCTTTCGCAACGCCGACATCCGCGTGGACGGCGGCGTGCAGGCAGGCGACAGCATCAGCCCCTATTACGATCCGATGATCGCCAAGCTGATCGTCCATGGGGCCGATCGAGAACAAGCGCGCGCCCGCATGGTGCAGGCGCTGGGACAGGTGCAAGCGGTGGGCGTACAGACCAATATCGCCTTCCTGCGTCGGCTGATGCTTGATAGCGCCTTCGCCAGCGCTGACCTGGACACCGGCCTGATCGCACGGCGACATGACAGCCTGTTTCCGCCTGTCGAGCCGGCCCCCGGCCGCATCCTCGCGTTGGCGCTGGCGGGGCTGCAGGCCCAGCGGGGCTTGCGTCATTCGCGGCTACTGCAGAATGCCGCTGCGGCCGATCCCTGGGCGCAACGCGATGGCTGGCGTATCGCCGGCGCCTATGAACAAACCACTACGCTGCTCGATGGCGAATTCGCTCACGATGTGTCCATCAAGCGTGACGGCGCGACGTGGGCGCTGGCCCATGGTGATAGTACGCAAGCGCTGGAATGGGATGCGCAGGCCGTCGATGCGGCTCAGTATCAGCTACGCATCCGGCTGGACGGCGCCGATGCGTCGGGCACCATCATCTTCCGCGGTGAAGACATCCACGTTTTCGCCGACGGTATCGTGCGCGTGCTGAAGGTACACGACCCGGTCGAACATGCCCAGGACGCGGCCGGCGCGCGTGGCGGCGGGTTGACTGCCCCCATGCCGGGCAAAATCATTGCCATCGCCGTAAAGCCGGGCGACGCCGTCAAAAGCGGTCAGACCCTGCTGGTGATGGAGGCCATGAAAATGGAACACGCCATCATGGCGCCCACGGACGGAACGGTAGAGGAAATTTTCTTCGAGGTAGGCGATCAGGTGGCCGACGGGGCCGAGCTGGCATCGCTGACCGACTAGCCGGCCATCAGCTAGCGGCTAAGGCCGCGCGCCGAGATGGGCCATACGCCCTCGACCTTGTCGCCGCGGATGGCCACCAGGCTGTCATGCAGGTTGAAGGTGGGGTCGCAATGCGAGGGCACCAGACGTAGCTTTTGGCCCAGCGCCGGGCGATCCGATGGCGAGGCGGCATGCAAGATGCAGTGCTCATCGTGCACGGCCACACAGCGCAAGCCATCGTGGCCCAGCAGTTCGGGCGCGCCGCTTTCCGTGCTGGTTGATTTCAACCCGAAGTCAAGCACGGCGCGGTCAGCAGTCGGCGTGCTCATCACCGTGCCCAGCAAAAACAGGCTGTGCCGGAAGGCCAGGGCCTCGCCCCAATCGATGCTGCCGTAATCGGTATCCATAAAGGCATAGCTGCCTGCCTGAATTTCGGTGTAGACGCCGCTGGCCACGTCGAACACGGCGGTCCCGGTTCCGCCCCCGGTAACGATGGGGCAAGGGATGCCGGCCAGCTTCAGCGCATCAAGGTGACGGCGCACAAGACGAGCGGCCTTATCGCAGGCCTTCTGGCGCTGGTCCAGCGACCGCTTGTGCTGCAATCCTCCGTGGTAGGCCTGCACGCCCAGGAAGGACAAGCCGGGCAAAGACTGCAGCATGCTGGCAAGTTCCACCGTAGCCTCCGGCGTCTGTACGCCGCAACGCTTCTGGCCCACATCGATCTCGATCAGGACGCCGATGCTCGCCTTATGCTCCAGCATGGCCTCGGACAGCGCCTGCGCCGCCTGCGCATCGTCGACGCAGACCGTCAGGCGCGCGCGCCGGGCCAGCTCGGCCAGCAAGCGCAATTTGGCCGCTCCGACCACCTCGTTGCTGATGTGGATGTCGCGCAGGCCGGCAGCCACAAAGGGCAAGGCCTCGGATACCTTCTGGCAGCATATGCCCACGGCACCCAATGCCACCTGGCGCAGCGCGACCTCGGGGCAGCGATGCGCCTTGGCATGCGGACGCAAGGCAACGCCGTGGCGCTCGGCAAGCACTTGCATCGTGCGCAGGTTGTCTTCAAATGCATCCAGATCCAGCAGCAATGCAGGCGTGTCTACCAAGGAGCACGCATCGCCCGGATGCGCGGCAGGCGGCAAAAGCGTTGTAGTGGCGGCTTCGGGCTCGTGCGCCTGCGCCTGCTTGACCTCAACCATAGCTAGCCCCCTAAAGTGCGTTTACAAGCTGTCGCCGGACGTATGCCTGCCGCAACAGGGCTATTTGCCCAGCATTGCAAATCAGCGTACAGTCACCCATAACTTTCGGTTAACTTCATATCTACTGACCTTCATAAAACGGCAACCGGAAATCGTATCCCTATGTTCGATATATTGGTTTATTTGTTCGAAACCTACTATACACCGCAGGCCTGTCCGGAAGCGGATGTCCTGGCCCATAAGCTTGCCGCGGTGGGCTTCGAGGACGAAGACATCCACGACGCACTGGGCTGGCTGCATGGGCTGGCTGAAAGCACCGAGCAGGGCGCCCAGCTTGCCCGCGAACCACAATCCGACAGCCATCGCGTATTCACCGAGCACGAGTACCAAACACTCGGCTCCCAGGCCATCGGCTTCATCTCCTTTCTCGAAAACTCGGGGGTTCTGCCAGCCGGCCTGCGCGAGATCCTGATTGAGCGCGCACAAGCCACCCACGAATCGCCTATCTCGCTGGCCAAGATCAAGATCATCGCGCTGATGGTCCTTTGGAGCCAGGAAGCCGAGGTCGACCACCTGGTGTTCGAAGAATTGCTGGCGGACGACCACACGCGCCTGTCGCACTAAGCAAGGTCGGCTGCATGGCGTCATGGGCAGAACCGGGGGCGCGTCCGTATCGCGGACGCTTTGCCCCCAGCCCCAGCGGTCCGCTCCATAATGGTTCGCTACTGGCCGCCATGGCGAGCTTTCTGGACGCCCGCGTCCACCAGGGGCAATGGCTCTTGCGCATGGAAGACATCGACACGCCGCGCGTGGTGCCGGGTGCAGACCGCGTCATCATGAACCAGCTGACGAAACTGGGCATGCACTGGGACGAGGAAATTGTTTGGCAATCACAGCGCCTGGCGCTATACCAGGCCGCTTTCGTTTCGCTGGCCGATCGCGACCTGGTCTATGGCTGCGCGTGCACGCGTCAGGAGTTGCCGGCCGAGGGACCGTACCCCGGTACCTGCAGCCGGGGGCTGCCTCCGGGGCGCCGGGCACGCGCCTGGCGCTTTCGCGTGCAGCCGGGCATTGAACACTTCCATGATCGGTGGCAGGGCCCGCAACAACAGGACGTCACAGCGCAGACGGGCGACTTCATCATCAAGCGCGCCGATGGCCTGTGGGCTTATCAGATGGTAGTCGTGGTCGACGATGGCGAGCAGGGCATCACCCACATTGTGCGCGGACACGATCTGTTGGACTCAACGGCGCGCCAACGTATGCTGGCGCGGCAATTGGGTATAGCTTACCCGGAGGTCATGCATGTGCCGTTGCTGCGCGACAGCGCCGGGCGCAAGCTTTCCAAACAGAATCATGCCGCCGCCATGGATCTGAGCCATCCCCTGCTCACATTGGGCCGTGCATGGCAGGCCCTGGGCTTTGACACGCTACAAGCTGGCAGTGTGGAAGCGTTCTGGACCAGGGCGCAGGAGCAGTGGGCCCACCGCTACGGCTTGCGCTAAGGCAACGGGCGCTGCGCCTCATCCAGCAGGCGCAGCAACAAGCCGCGCCCATCGGACCCCACGCGAAATTCGCCAAAGCGCGCCTGCGCATAGAGCCCGGCCTGGCCTTCTGCAAAAAACCAGGCGTCTGTCACGATGCGGATCCGCTCGCCGCGTAGGTCGAAGCTTAGTATTGCCGTGTCCGGGGCGTGTACATCGGCGCTTGCGTTCCCATCCGTAGGCGACTGCACCACAACGGACTGCAGCGCGAATATGCCATCCGCGCCCGCGCGCAGCACCAGGTAGCCGCCCCCTTGCTTTCTTATGCTGGCCGCTACAGCCGGCGGAGCGTCGCCCAAGGCCTGCTTGGCTTGCGCGGCCACATCAAAGCGTAAAGCCATATAGTCGCCTTGAACCAGCGAGCGCGGGTCGACCGGTGCCAGCGCCAGCACAACCCGCTGTCCATTTGCCAGCAGGCTTTCTGCCTGATACACCCGCAAGTTGACCAGCAGCAGGACCAACACCAGCCCAGCGGGCAACAGCGCAAGCCCCAACGCGCGCTGCAAGCGCCTCCGACCGGGAAGATAGGCCGGCGCCAACAAGGCGCTGACCCCGGCGGTAGGCTCGGCTGGGGCAGTGGCGTTACTGGCCGGGCCACGCCGCCGCGCCAGCAAGTACCAGCAAGCCAACAGCCAGCAACCCGTCAAGGCCAGCACCATTGCCTTATGCAGCAAGGTGGCGTCCAGCTGGTAATAGAAGACGGCCAAATACCCTATCAGGCAAACCACGCCGAACCCAAGCAAGGCTCGTCGGCGAAGGGCATGGCCAAGCAGCAGCCAAAGCATGGCCAGGGCGATCCCCGGCGCACCCATCCAGCCTACGGTGGCCACGGCCAATGCGGCGGGTGCGGCCGCGCGCAGAGGTGCCTCGGCAGGCCCGGCACGCAACAGCAAGGTGGCCAGGACCACCACCGGCAACAGCGCGCTGGCAGCCCAGATGATGAACAGGGCCGGCGCAAGGCTTTGCCCGTGGACCAAGCCATAAACCGTAGGTGCCGGCGCCAGCAGCGCCAGCAATTGAGACAAGGCAACCAGGGCCCAACCCACCGGCAGCCATAGCTGCGGATCCTTGCGCTGATGCCCCACGACCAGCGCCACGACCGCAGCAGCCATTAACCACCACATACGCAGATAAACCGGCACGGCCTCCACCAGATCATGCGCGGCTGCGCCGTCCAACAGGCCATAGCGGCCGCTGTCCGGCCAGGTGAGCATCGAGGCCAACCCGAGCACAACAAAGGCCACCAGCAGGCGTAACGCCGCATTGTCCACGGCTCTATATATGAGCAGGCCGAAAAGCAGCAAGCCGGCAAGGCGGCCCCAAAGCCAGACCTCGTGCATCTCGTACACGCCCCAGCCGGTCATGAGCACGCCACTGGCCGCCAGTGTCATGCCGGCCTCGCGCGGCAAGGTGTGGCGGCTGGTCAACAGCAGCCCTGCTCCGACTATGGCCAGGATCAGGCCTGTGATCCATAGCGACGGTACTTCCGGCGCGAGCAGCGCAATCAGCAACACGGCGGTCACGATCATGGCGGCTATGCGAAACAGGCTGACAAACCATGGGGTGGCTTGCTCGGGCAGCAGCAAGGCCAGGCTACGCAAACCGAAGCCGGACACCACCAGCAGTACGAGGATGACCACCGCCAGCGAGGCCGAGCCGTCAGCCCACTCAATAAGAGGGATGGCAAGCAACACGAAAGCACCCAGCATGGCCAGGGCCACCATGGCGGGGTCCGCGCGGCGACCGCTATACACCCGGTGCATCAGCGCCATCAACATCAGGCCCGGCACCACTGCGCCCAGGGTGCCATGCGGGGCATCGAAACCGGCCAGCGTCGCTACCCACAGCCACCCGATGATGGCCATGGCGATCAAGCGGGGGCCCACGCGCCAACGATCTCCCAAACGCTGCTGCGCAGCTTCCCACAACGCCAGCGCCCCGACATTCAGGAGGGCCAGCAGCAACCCCATGCCCAGCGTATCCGACACTGCCGTCAGCCATCGTCCGGCGATCATGTCGAAATACAAACCGGCGCCGACATTAAGCAGCGCCACGCCCAGCAGTCCCAGAAACACCGTACGCATCGCCAACAGCCAGGGCAACGAAAACAGCAACCACAAGAGGAACAATTGCCAGGTATCGGCCCCGGTCTGATAGATCTGCCCCACCAGGGCCAGCAGACCGCCCACAAGGACCGCGGCCAGGCCCACCATGTGCCCTGCCAGGGTCAGGTTGTGGTCGCGTGTACCGCGTTGCACGTACACTAGGCACCAGCTAGTTACAATCAGGGCAGCCAATAATAGCTGGATGCCGGCCAACTTCTGGCCGGCGCTTGCGTGGGGCCAATTGGCGGCGATCCAGCAAATGACAGCGCTGGCAAGCAATGCCGAGCCCAAGCCCAAGGCGGTTTTGCGCAGGAATTCTTCCCAGCGCAGGCCCGGTGCGCGGCTGGTTTTGTGACCCTCGACTTGCATAGTGCGATTCTCACCTCGTATGATCCGCGCTACTGCTGCTGAAACGCAGTGAATGGAAACAGATGACTAAAACGCTCATTATTGCCGAGAAACCTTCGGTCGCCCTTGATATCTCCCGCGCCCTCGGTGGCTTTACACGGGAAGGCGACTATTTTGAAAGCGAGCACTACGTTCTTGCATCCAGCATAGGACACCTGCTGAGCCTGGTTGCGCCCAACGATCCCGTGCGCGGCAAATGGAGCTTTGCGCATCTGCCGGTCATTCCACCCCAGTTCGAGCTTGGCCCCACCGACAAGCGCTCGGCCGAGCGGCTCAAGCTGCTGATCAAACTGCTCAAGCGCAAGGACGTCGATGCCATCATCAATGCCTGCGACGCGGGACGCGAAGGCGAGCTGATCTTCCGTTATATCGTGCAGTTCTCGGGCGTCAAGAAGCCGGTCCAGCGCCTGTGGCTGCGGTCAATGACCCAGGCTGCCATACGGGAAGCCTTTGCCAATTTGCGCGATGACGACACCATGAAGCCGCTGGAAGCTGCGGCGCGCTCGCGGGCCGAAGCCGACTGGCTGGTGGGCATCAACGGTACGCGCGCCATGACGGCCTTCAACAGCAAGGACGGCGGCTTCTTCAAGACGCCGGTAGGGCGGGTGCAAACCCCTACGTTGGCCATTGTTGCCGAAAGAGAAGAGCGCATACGCAAGTTTGTATCGCGCGACTATTGGGAAGTGCACGCCACCTTTGTGGCGGCCGCAGGCTTCTATACCGGTCGATGGTTCGACCCCAAGTTCACGCGCGACGAACGTGACCCCGAGCAACGCGATTCGCGCCTGTGGTCGCAAACGGCGGCGCAAACCATAGTCATGGCCTGCCGCGACCAGCCCGGTCATGTCAACGAAGAGTCCAAGCCGTCCACGCAGATGTCTCCCGCGCTGTTCGACCTGACCTCGTTGCAGCGCGAGGCCAACTCGCGCTTCGGCTTCTCGGCCAAGACCACCCTGTCGCTGGCGCAGACGCTGTACGAGCGCCACAAGGCGCTGACCTACCCGCGCACCGATTCACGCTATCTGCCCGAAGACTACCTGCAGACCGTGCAGCAAACCATGGAAGCGCTGTCCGACGGCGGTTCCAGCGCCGCGGCTGCGGTACAGCCTTTTGCCGAAACGGTGTGCAAACAGAAGTGGGTCAAGCCCAACCGACGTATTTTCGACAACAAGAAAGTGTCGGATCACTTTGCCATCATCCCCACCATGCAGATCCCGCGCGAACTGAGCGACGCGGAAAGCAAGATCTACGACATGATCACCCGGCGCTTCCTGGCGGTGTTCTTTCCGGCCGCCGAGTTTCGCCTGACGACACGCATTACCGAAGTATCGGGCCACCACTTCAAGACAGAAGGCAAGGTGCTGGTTTCGCCTGGCTGGCTCGCCATCTATGGGCGCGAGGTGCAGGGGGACGATACCAACCTGGTGGCCGTATCGGACAACGAAAAGGTCAAGACCGACGAAATCGAGGCCAAGGCGCTCGTCACCAAACCGCCGGCACACTTTACGGAAGCCACGCTGCTGTCGGCCATGGAAGGCGCGGGCAAGCTGGTTGACGACGAGGCCCTGCGCGAAGCCATGTCCGAGCGCGGGCTGGGCACACCGGCCACCCGGGCGGCCATTATTGAAGGCCTGCTGAATGAAGGCTATTTGCGCCGTGAAGGCCGCGACCTGATCCCCAGCGCCAAGGCACGCCAGTTGATGACCCTGCTATCAGGCCTGGGTGTCAACGAGCTGACTTCGCCCGAGCTGACCGGAGAATGGGAACACCGCCTCAAGCAAATCGAACAACGCGAACTCGATCGTGACGAGTTCATGCGCGAAATCGCGCAAATGACGCAAGTGATCGTCAAGCGGGCCAAAGAGTACGAACGCGACACGGTGCCCGGCGACTATGCAACGCTGGCAACACCTTGCCCCAAGTGTGGCAGTGTAGTTAAGGAAAACTATCGCCGCTACGCCTGCACCAGTTGCGACTTTTCTATCGGCAAGCACCCGGGCGGGCGCACCTTCGAGATCCCCGAGGTCGAAGAGCTGCTTACCCGACGCGAACTCGGCCCCCTTCCTGGCTTTATCAGCAAGATGGGCCGGCCCTTTGCCGCACTACTGCGCATCACGGACGAATACAAGCTTGAGTTCGACTTCGGCCAGAAAGACGACGAAGACACCGAGCCGGTCGACTTTTCCGGACGCGAGCCCCTAGGAGCGTGCCCCAAGTGCAGCGGCAAGGTCTATGAGCACGGCATGAATTATGTATGCGAGCGCTCGGTGGGCCCTGAAAAGTCCTGCGACTTCCGTACCGGCAAAATGATATTGCAGCAGGAGATCACCGCCGACCAGGTCCGGAAACTGCTCACGGAAGGAAAAACCGATCTGCTCGATGGATTTGTGTCCAGCCGCACCAACCGCAAGTTCAAGGCTTTCCTGGTCAAGCAAGAGAGCGGCAAGATCGGCTTCGAATTCGAGCCGCGGCCCGTCAAGCCCGGGGCGAAAACTGCGGCCAAGAAGGCGACGAGCAAAACGGCTACGAAAACAGCCTCCAAGACTGCCGCCAAGAAGGCCACCAAGAAGACGGCCGCGAAAAAGACAGCGGCAAAGAAAGCAAGTAAAACGGCAAGCAAGGCAGTAAAGAAAGCCGCTCCGGCCACCACCACGGCCGGTGATGACGACCCGCCGTTTTAACGCCCCGCGCCACCCGCCTGAACGCCCATGGATGCGCCCGCCGCCCTGAACGCCGCCACGAACCCCGTTGCTTCTCCAGCCGCTGCGGTGGTCGTCATGGGCGTGTCGGGCTGCGGTAAAACCACCATCGGCCAGTTGCTGGCGGACCACCTGAACTGGCAATTCATCGAAGGCGATGTCTTCCACAGTGATGGCAATCGAACCAAGATGCAGGCCGGCATACCGCTGACGGATGCAGACAGGCATACTTGGCTGAACGTACTGGGACGCGAGCTGGCTGCCGGCAAAGACGCTGGCGTGGTGCTCAGCTGCTCGGCCCTGAAGCGCGCCTATCGGCAGCAACTGCGCGACTTTGTGCCCGATTTGCGCTTTATCTGGCTGGACGTCGCACGCGAGGCCGCCCAGACCCGCGTAGCAAGCCGAGGCAATGCGCATTTTTTTCCCACCACGCTGATAGACAACCAATTCCAGACACTGGAGCCACCCGACCAAGAGGGCGGGCTACTGCGTGTGGACGGACAAGATCCGCCCATCAACATCGTCCAGTCGGCCGCCTCATGGCTCGCACTAGCGGCCTAACCGTATACCAGTTGCTTAAAGAACAGGCTTAGTTGCGGCACGTAGGTTATGCATATCAGGCAAGCTATTACGACCGCCACGAAAGGCAGCAATGGCCGCACCAGCCGCTCCAGTGGAATGTTGGCCACCGTGCACGCCGCGAATAAATTCACCCCGAACGGCGGCGTGATCATGCCCAACGCCAGGTTGACCACCATGATGACGCCAAAGTGTGCCGGGTCGACACCGAACTGCATCGCCACCGGCAGCAGCAATGGGGCCAGCACCACGATGGACGCGGACGTTTCGATGAACATGCCTATGGTGAACAGGGCGATGTTTATGCCCAGCAAGAAGGTGTATTTGTCACTGAACACCATGCCCAGCCACTCGCCCAGCGCTGCCGGTATGCCGGCCCGGTTCAGCAAGAAGCCGAATACGCCGGCGTTCGCAATAATGAACATGATGACCGCAGTCGACACCACCGAACGATGCAAGGTCTTGCGCAGCACGGTGAAGCTCAGACGACGATAAACAAAGATACCGACGAATAATGCGTACACCACCGCCACCGCTGAAGCCTCGGTGGGTGTGAAGATGCCGCCATAGATACCGCCCAAAATAATGCCAGGCATCAGCAAGGCCAGCCAGGCCCGCTTCAGCGCCGCCCACAGCCCCAGCCGCCCGTCTCCGTCATGTTTGCCAAAGCCGTGCCGACGAGCATATATCCAGACATAGACCATGAGCGACCCGCTGATCAAAAGCCCCGGACCAATGCCGGCGATGAAGAGCTCGCCTACCGAGGTGTCGGTCGCCACCGCAAACAGGATCATGGGTATGGACGGCGGAATGATGACGCCCAGCTCTGCGGCCGAGGCCTGTAGCGACGCGGCAAACGGGCGCGGGTAACCATGCTTGACCATGGCTGGAATAAGGATGGCGCCCACGGCGAATGTCGTCGCCACGCTGGAACCCGCAACGGCTGCAAAGATCATGCACGTCAGCACGCAAGTGACGGCCAGACCCCCCTGCAGGCCGCCCACCACGCTTTTGGCAAAGTCCACCATGCGCTCGGAGATGCCGCCAGCCTCCATCAGGTTGCCGGCCAGGATGAAAAAGGGCACGGCCACCAGGGGATACTTGTCCAGCGAGGCGTAAATCTGTTGGGCCACAACCAGCCAGGTCATCTGCCCGTCGTAGCCCACGCCAACCATGCTGGCCAGGCCGATCGAAACCGCCACAGGCACAGACAGCACAAAGAACAACAACATCGAAACGACCATCAACTGCGACATGGCTGCACCTGGTGTAAATGGGTATCGGAGGTAGAGAACTGCATGGCCGGCTTAAATCGTGGTCTCGTCGACCACAGCCTTGTGGGGCCCTTCCGCCCAGTGGGCCAGTACGGCCACGATGGCCAGGACCGTACCGATGGGAATCGCGATATATACCCAGGAGATGGAGACCTCCAGGCTGGGCATAGTTTGAAAGCGCACCCGCCAGGTCATCTGGGCACCCACCCAGGCCATGAAGCCCAGGAAGCTTACGCAGATGGCGAGGATGACGTGTTCCAGCCAGCGCGCGCCACGTGGACCCAGCGCGCTGTGCAGCATCTCGACACTTAGCATGGCGCCTTGCCGGAAGGCTAGCGAAATACCCAGCATGACGGTCCAGATCAGCGACGCTCGCGTCCAGGCTTCGCTCCAGTCGGCCGGCGACTCCAGTATGAAGCGCGCGATCACTTGATAAAAACCGGCGGCCACGGACGATACGATCAGCACCTGCGTGATCCCCGAAACCAGCCGAAAGAGCGTGCGATCGAGTATGCCGATAAATGCCACGGTGTCTCCTGACAAACGATAAGGGGCCGGCGTCGGCGCCAGCCCCTACGAAGCTACCCTGCTGCCGCAGGAATTACTGAGTATCGCGGATGGACTCGACCAGGTCCTTGCCGAACTGCTTGTAGTACTGGGGGTATACCGGCTGAACGGCCTTCACGAAAGCGGCATGGTCAACCGTATTGACCTGCATGCCTTGTTTCTTGACCTCTTCGATACCGCTTTTTTCGATATCGTCGACATAGGCACGCATGGCAAGCGCGGCATCGTGGCCGGCCTTCTTGAAGCTGGCCTTATCTTCGTCAGACAAGCCGTTGTAGACATTGGGCGACATCAGTACCAGGGCCGGCCCATACACGTGCGCGGTCAGCGACAGATACTTTTGCAGTTGAGGAAGCTTGGCCGACACGATCACGGACATCGGGTTCTCCTGGCCGTCGATAGTGCCTTGCTGCAGCGCCGTGGCGACTTCAGGCCAGGCCATGGGCGTAGCCAGGATGCCCAGCTCGCGGAATGCCGCGATGTGGATGGGGTTTTCGGTGGTACGCACCTTCAGGCCCTTGGCGTCTTCAGGCGTGACCACGGGGCGCACGTTGTTGGTAAGTTGACGGAAACCTTGTTCGCCCCAAGCCAAGGCTACCAGGCCGCGCTTGGGAAACGCTTCGAGCATTTCCTGGCCGATCTGGCCGTCCAGCACCTTGCGCGCATGTGTCAGATCGCGAAACAGGAAGGGGATGTCGAACACGCCCGTATTGGGCACGAAATTAAGCGTTGCGCCGGTCGAGACGATGGCCAGGTCGATCGTGCCCAACTGCAGGCCTTCGATGACTTCGCGCTCGCCGCCCAGCGCACTATTAGGGAAATGCTCCAGCTTGAATTCGCCGCCGGTTTCACCCTCGATGGTCTTGGCCAAGGCATCTGCCCCGGCCCCATAATGGGAATTGGTAGAGAGCGCGTACGCCAGCTTCAGGTTCGTTGCCGCCAGGGCAGGTGCCGCAGCAAAAACACCTGCCACGGACGCGGCGAGCATCAATTTCGAAAACCAGGACTTACGCATATTTTTTCCACCAAAAAAGTAATAAAACACTGTGCGAAGGTTGTACCCGAATATGGGCTCGAAAAACATTGGGGTTTTCTATCGTGCCTGGCGCTAGTCTTCTACATACCAAGTGTCTTCGGACAACATCACTTGCTGGTGTCCGTAACCGGCGGGCATCATGGGAAAGCAGTTCTCTTGTGCCAGCACGGCCACGTCCAGAAAGAAGGGGCCGGCATACGCCATGCATTCGGCCAAAGCGGCATCCAGGTCGGCCGGGTTCTCAACCCGGGCGGCACCCCAGCCAAAGGCGCGTGCCAATGCCACGAAATCAGGCAGCGAAGCGTTATAGCTATGGCTGTAGCGCCCTTCGTGTATCAGCTCTTGCCATTGCCGCACCATGCCCATGTGGCCGTTGTTGCACAGGACGACCTTGACGGGGGTCTGGTGCTGTACCGCAGTGCCCAGTTCCTGAATGTTCATCAGGATGGAGGCGTCGCCGCTGACGCAGGCAACAATTTTGTCGGGGTGTGCAATCTGGGCTCCTATGGCCGCCGGCAAGCCGTAACCCATGGTTCCCGCCCCCCCGGAAGTCAACCAGCGGTTGGGGCGATTAAAGCGCAGGTATTGCGCGGCCCACATCTGATGCTGGCCCACATCGGTAGAGACAATGGCGTCCGTACCCGTCAAGACGCGGTCCAGACGCTGCATCAGGTCTTGCGGAAGGATGTGATCGGCTGCCGTTGGCACCTTAAGGCATTCCTGGGCGCGCCACACGGCTATGCGCTGCCACCAGGCGTCCAGTCTGTCGGGCGCCAGCACGGCTTGCGACAGCTCTTTGCGCAGAGCCCGAAGCAGGGGATAGCAGTCGCCCACCATGGCGACGTCGGCCCGCACCACCTTGTTGATCGAGGCCGGATCGATATCCAAATGAATCTTGCTGGCATGCGGACAAAAGTCAGACAGGCGACCGGTGATGCGATCGTCGAAGCGCGCACCCACGCAAACGATGAGATCGGCATGGTGCATGGCCAGGTTGGCCTCGAGCGTGCCGTGCATGCCCAGCATGCCCAAAAACTGTTTGTCGTCCGCCGGGTAGGCGCCCAGGCCCATCAACGTCAGTGTGCAAGGCGCGCCGGTGTCCTGCACCAGGGCGGCAAAGGCCTGACAGGCATCAACGCCGGAATTGATCAAGCCGCCACCGCCATAGAAGACCGGACGCTTGGCATTGGCGATCAGCGCCGCAGCGCGCTTGACGGCCGCCTCGGACGCCGGGCTGGTGGTCTCCACGCCCACCGGCGTCTCTACCAGCTCGGCGCTCAAGGCCGATTCGGGCACGAGGCCAATCTGTATGTCTTTGGGGAAATCCAGCAACACGGGCCCAGGGCGCCCGGAGGTCGTCAATTTGAATGCCTTGGCCGCCAGGCTGACGACATCTTCGGTACGCCTGATCTGCGCGTTCCATTTGGTGACCGGACGCGAGATGCCGATAGCGTCGCATTCTTGAAAAGCATCGGTACCGATAGCGCCGGTGGCAACCTGGCCACTGATGCACAAGACGGGAATCGAATCGCACAGGGCATCCAGCAAACCCGATGTGGTGTTCGCCATGCCGGGGCCCGACGTCACCACCACGACACCCGGGCGGCCCGTCGAGCGCGCGTAACCTTCGGCAGCGTGCACGGCTCCTTGCTCGTGACGAACAAGTACGTGGCGTATGCGCGGCTCGGAGTAAAGCGCATCGTACAGCGGCAGCACGGCCCCGCCGGGGTAGCCGAAAATGGTGTCGACACCAAGACTGATCAAGGTGTCGAGTAAGGCCTGAGCGCCATTGCGGCCGGCTGTTTCAGTAGAAGAATTCACGTTACGCCTGGATATTGCATAAGATAATAGACTCTGTCAGTTTATTCCCTTTTCGCTGGCCCACTCTCCGCAGGACTATGACGCAAAAAACCCCACCCTGGCACACGGTAAAAAAGTCCACTTTGCACGGCAAGGGCGTATTCGCCGCCAGGGACATCCCGGCCGGCACACAAATCCTGGAGTATCGCGGCCAACGCATCACCTCAGAAGAAGCCGACGAGATGCATCCGGTCAACCCGGACGATCCCTTCCACACCTTTTTCTTCTCGTTAAGCAGCGGCAAGATCATCAACGGCGGCAAGCGCGGCAATGACGCCAAATGGATCAACCACTCTTGCGGACCCAACTGCGAGGCGCAGGAAGACGATAGCGGCAAACGCGTATACGTCGTCGCCCTGGAAGACATCGCGGCCGGGTCAGAGTTGTTCTACGACTACGGCCTGATCATGGACGGTCGCATTACCAAGAAGCTGCGCGAGCAATACCGTTGCCTGTGCGGCACGGCGAACTGTCGGGGCACCATGCTGGCACTGCGCAAGCGCTAAGTATCACGGCAAGCGCGGGAAACCCCGAAGTACTAAAACCCACGCGGCAAGTTAGCATGTCGGCTATTGCAAATTCTTACGCCGCTGGTCGTAGCACCCATGTCTTCACAACAAGAACCCGTCGACGAGATCGTTGAGCCCATCATTCCCGAGATCGTCGACCCCCCTGTACGCGTACCCCTGAAAATCGAAGACTGGATCTCGGTATTGGTATTGGCCGGCTTGGCGCTGATCACCTTCATCAATGTGATCGTGCGCTACATGACTGATGGCTCTTTTGCCTGGACCGAGGAAATCTCTGTTTTCCTGCTGATCATCCTGACCATGACGGCAGGTGCCACCGCGTTTGTCCGCAACCAACACATCCGCATTGAAGTCTATGCCGACGGCGGACCGCCGCAGCGCCGGCGCCGGCTTGCCATCATCGGCAACTCCATCGTGTTGCTCTTTTTCGTGTTGCTGACCATCTTGTCCGGCCGCATGGTTTTCGACGACTACACCTGGGGCGACACCTCGCCTGCCATAGGGGTGCCCAACTGGTGGTATACGGTCTGGATGCCCGTCCTGGCCGGCGCCATCACCTTGCGCGTGGCGGGCATACTGCGCCGCCTGTTGCGGGACGGCAAATGATAGTTACGACGCTGTTCATCGTATTTGCCGTGTTGATGGTCATCGGCCTGCCGGTCGGCGTGGCGCTGGGTGTGGCCGGTGCGCTGGCCATCGTGATGTCCAACCTGGACACCCAATGGTTCGGATTGATGGCAGTGCCGCAAAGCTTCTACGCCGGGCTGGCCAAGTATCCGCTGCTGGCCATCCCCATGTTCGTGCTGGTCGGGTCCATCTTTGATCGCTCAGGCGTGGCCAGCCGCCTGGTCAGCTTCGCCATCGCCATCGTGGGACGCGGGCCAGGCATGCTGCCCCTGGTGGCCATTGCCGTTGCCATGTTCCTGGGCGGTATTTCGGGGTCGGGGCCGGCCTGCGCCGCCGCCGTCGGAGCGGTGATGATAGGCGCCATGAACCGGGCCGGCTACCCGCGCCCGTTTTCAGCCAGTATCGTCGCTGCGGGTGCTTCCACCGACATCCTGATACCGCCGTCCATTGCCTTCATCGTGTATTCGGTCCTGGTTCCACAAGCCTCGGTGCCGGCGCTGTTTGCGGCCGGCATGGTGCCCGGCATCATCGCCGGTATCACCCTGATCATTCCTGCCGTATGGCTGTCCCGGCGGCACAACATGGGAACACTGGAAGCCAGCCTGCCGCGCCCGCCGTTCTGGCCCAGCCTGTTTGGCGCAGCGTGGGGCCTGATCGCCCCCGTCCTGATCCTGGGCGGCATGCGCATGGGTTACTTCACGCCCACCGAAGCTGCCGTCGTCGCCGTTTTTTATGGCCTGTTTGTGGGCATGGTGGTGCACCGTACCATCAAGGTGCGCGACCTGTTCCTGATTTTCCGCGAAGCCGCCGAACTGTCCGCCGTCATCATGATGGTGGTCACCCTGGCCGGTATTTTTGCCTGGGCCTTGTCCACCTTGAGCGTCATCGATCCCATTGCCCGCGCCATCGTCGGTTCAGGCCTGGGCGAATACGGCATCATGGCACTGCTGGTGGTACTGCTGATGGTATTGGGAATGTTCCTGGACGGGATCTCGATCTTCCTGATCTTCGTGCCGCTGTTGATGCCCATCGCCCAGGCGTTCTCGTGGGATCCGGTCTGGTTCGGCGTGCTGCTGACGCTTATGGTCGCGCTGGGTCAATTTACGCCGCCCGTGGCCGTCAACCTGATGGTATCGTGCCGCATCGCGCAAGTGCCCATGGAAAGCACCGTGCGCTGGGTGGTGTGGCTACTCGGTTCCATGAGCCTGACGCTGATCCTGGTCATTGCCTTCCCCGAATTGGCCTTATGGCTGCCCCGTTATCTGGGATACTGATTTCTTGCCGCCTCATCGCAGTCGGCATTTTTGCTGTTAACACCACTGATTTGATTTCACCCCATAGAGGAGACACCATGAAAATCCGTACCTTGCTTGGCGCCATCGCTTGTTCGGTGGCGGCGCTTACAGCGACGTCCACCGCCAGCGCGGCCGACTATAAATCCGAATACAAGATGTCCCTGGTGGTCGGCACCACCTTCCCGTGGGGGCAGGGCGGCCAGATCTGGGCAGACCTGGTGCGTGAGCGCACCGATGGCCGTATCAATATCAAACTGTATCCGGGCGTCTCGCTGGTGCAAGGCGACCAGACGCGCGAGTTCACGGCCATCCGTCAGGGCTTGATCGACATGGCCATCGGGTCGACCATCAACTGGTCACCGCAAGTCAAGCAACTGAATCTGTTCTCTTTGCCTTTCCTGATGCCCGATTACGCCGCCATCGACGCGCTCATCCATGGCCAGGTCGGCAAGGATCTGTTCGACATCGTGGAAAAAGCCGGCGTCGTGCCACTGGCATGGGGCGAGAACGGTTATCGGCAGCTCAGCAACTCCAAGCGTGAAGTCAAGGCGCCGGACGACCTGAAAGGCATGAAGCTGCGTGTGGTCGGTTCGCCGCTCTACATCGACACGTTCACAGCCATGGGTGCCAATCCCACGCAAATGAGCTGGGCTGATGCACAGCCGGCACTGGCAACCGGTGCGGTCGACGGGCAAGAAAACCCGCTGTCCATTTACGCCGGCGCCAAGCTGTATGATGTCGCGCAAAAATACCTGACGCTCTGGAACTACGTTGCCGACCCGCTGATATTTGTCGTGAACAAGCAGGTGTGGGAGTCCTGGACCGAGGAAGACCGCAAAATTGTTCGCGAAGCTGCAGTTGAAGCCGGCAAGCAGCAAATCGTTATCGCGCGCAAAGGCGTTACCCAAGACGACGCTTCCATGCTGAAAGACATCGAAAGCCACGGCGTTACCGTCACCCACCTTACGCCCGAGCAACACGATGCTTTCGTGAAGGCTACCCAACCCGTGTTCGACAAATGGAAAAAGACTGTCGGTGAAGACCTGGTCTCCCAGGCACAAAAAGACATCGCTGCCCGCAAGAAATAAGCAGCCGCTGTAGCCGGCCCCGGGCATACGCCCCGGGGCCGGGGCAGCAATCAGGCGTGCCCGGCCATCTCGGCCAGGGCGTCTTCAGCCGTACCGATCACAATTTCCGTACTGCACGCCAACATCAGGTTCAGGTTAAGGCCAAAATCTTCTATGGTGTAGCCATGCGTGTCGGTGTAGGTGGCTCCGCCCGGCTGGCGTATGGCGGGCAATTGCTTGACCAGAGGCCGCGCCTCGTCGGTATAAGCCCACACTGGCTTGTCCAGCGCCACGGCGTAGCCAATTTCGAAAGCTGTACCCGAATCGGGCTCCGCGCCGCGAAAGGCATTTACATTGGCCAGCAGCATGTCGGCCTGCTGTATCAGCGCAATATTGGCGCGATAAATCCACAAGGCCAGGTCAGCGCCGGCAAGTGTCCTGGGCGCGTTATTGTCCAGCGGGTAAAGCCCTTCGAAACCATACTTGTTGCACAGTTCTTTTAGTGTCGCGCCCCACTCGCGGGCGTCCGGTCGGAAGACATCAAAGCCGGCAAGATAGATGCTTTTCATTTGAATGCAGTCTCGATGAAGCTGCGCAGTTTGCGCGAATGCAGACGTTCTTTGGGCATGTCGCGCAGCAGTTCCAGCGCGCGTATGCCGATATGCAGGTGCTGCCCGACCTGGGTGCGATAAAAGTCGCTGGCCATACCGGGCAGCTTCAACTCGCCATGCAGCGGTTTGTCGGATACGCAAAGCAGCGTGCCGTAGGGCACCCGAAACCGAAAGCCATTGGCCGCAATAGTGGCCGACTCCATATCGAGTGCGATCGCCCGCGATTGCGACAGTCGCTGTACCGGCTCGTGGTGATCGCGCAGCTCCCAGTTGCGGTTGTCGATAGAGGCGACGGTACCGGTACGCATGATCCTCTTCAGCTCCCACCCTTCCAGCCCGGAAACATCGGCCACCGCTTGCTCCAGGGCAATCTGAATTTCGGCCAGTGGCGGCACCGGCACCCAGGTGGGCAAGTCGTCGTCCAGCACGTGATCCTGACGCACATAGCCATGGGCCAACACATAGTCGCCCAGGCGCTGCGTGGTGCGCAGTCCGGCGCAATGGCCCAGCATCAGCCAGGCCGAGGGGCGCAGCACGGCAACGTGGTCGGTAATGGTCTTGGCATTGGACGGGCCAACGCCGATGTTGATCAACGTAATGCCCATGTGCTTGTCGCGCACCAGGTGGTAGGACGGCATCTGCGGCCCGCGCATCAGCGGCGTGCCGACTCGCTGCGCGTCTGCACCCGCCAGCGTAACGACGTTACCCGGTTCGACCAGGGCGGTGTAACCACCTTCACCCTGCGCGAGAGACTCTTTCGCCCACTGGCAAAACTCGTCCACATAGAACTGGTAGTTGGTAAACAGGACGAAGTTCTGGAAGTGCTCTGGCGCCGTCGCCGTATAGTGCTGCAGGCGATGCAAGGAGTAGTCCACGCGAGGGGCCGTAAAGGGCGCCAGTGGCTGCGGCTGGCCGGCTGCGCCTATCCAGGTGCCGTTGACGATGGCATCGTCCGTAACGGCCAACTCGGGAACGTCGAAATGGTCGCGCAAGGATTCGCCCAGCAATTTGTCCGAGTACACGGCCTCTACGTACTCGCCATCGCCGAAGGAAAAGTGCAGGGGGATGGGCATGCTGGATTCGCCGATCTCTACCGGTACGCCGTGATTCTTGAGCAGCAAGCCGATCTGCTCGAGCAGGTAATCGAAGTACAGCGCGGGCTGCGTCACGGTGGTCATATAAGAGCCCGGCTCGACCACGTGGCCATACGACAAGCGGCTATCCACTTCCTGGTAAGTATTGACCTGTATGCGTATGGCGGGGTAGTAGGCGCGCACTCGCTGCGGCTCGGTGAACTCTCCCTTGGCATAGCGGCTGAAGCCGTCGCGAATGAAGGCCGTGTTGCGCGCGTAAATCTGAACCAGCCGCTCGACTGCCGCTCGGGCGTCGGTAAAGCTGGCATACGGGATTACGGGGGGCAAAACCGTGTTGCCCAAAACATCCGTGGAATCAAACATGATTATGCTACCGGTGAAAATGTCAGTATATAAACCTTTCATGACACTATATGGCCATTAAGGTACCCGCAGCCGTGTGCAACGAATTTTTGCTTTAATACACTGCCTGCCTAAACGACTGTACTGATCCATGAGCGTCATCCTCAATGCTGTATTCCCGCTGTTCGCGCTCATATTGCTGGGCTATGTCGCCGCCAAGAAGCGATTGATGGGCCCTGGCGCCGTCGACAGCCTGAACAAGTTTGTGGTGTGGATGGCGCTGCCGGCGCTGCTATTCCAGGCCATGGCGGAAATCAGCTGGCAGGAGATCAATCAGCCGGGCTACCTGGCCGGATCCTTGCTCGCCATTGCAGTGGTGTTCGGGGCCTCGTGCCTGCTGGATCGTCGACGCAACGGCCGCCTGGCCGATGTCAGCATCGAAGCACTGGCCGCCTCGTACTCGAATGCCGGTTTCATGGGCATACCGCTATGCCTTATTGTTTTCGGCCCTGAAAGCCTGCCGGCCGTCGTCCTGGCTATTTTGCTGACCGCTTGCGTGCTGTTCGCCTTTTCCATCATGTTGATTGAAATCGATCTGCTGCAAACGCGCAGCGTATGGCGCACGGCAGGCAAGGTGGGACGTTCGCTGCTGCGTAACCCATTGGTCGCCGCGCCGCTGCTGGGCTTGCTCGTCGCCCTGGTGGGCCAGCCCTTGCCCTATGCCGTCACGCAGTTCACCACGCTGCTGGGAGCGGCAGCCAGCCCCTGTGCCTTGGTAACCATAGGCCTGTTCCTGGCGCAGGGCAGTCCAAACGAACGACACGGTGTCGTATGGCGCATCGTCGGCCTGAAGCTGCTGCTGCATCCTCTGGTGACCTTCGTGCTGGTGTATTGGGTATTCCAGATGCCGCCCATGTGGGCCGCCGTAGCCGTGCTGCTGGCCGCCCTGCCGGTGGGCACCGGCCCCTTCATGCTGGCCAAGCTTTACGAGCGCGAACCGGGCGTGACCTCACGCGCCATCCTGATCTCGACGGTACTGTCCTTGATTACGGTGTCGGCGCTCGTGGCCTTGATAGACGCGCAGATACTCTAGGCCAGCTGATCCATGAACAACGCCAAGGCCACATCGCGTTCGGTTACGCCTTTGGCATCGTGCGTCGTCAAGGTGACAGCGACCCGCTTGTAGACGTTAGTCCACTCGGGATGGTGATCGAGCTTTTCAGCCTGCATCGCTACTTGCGTCATGAAGCCAAAGGCTTCATTGAAGTTCTTGAAAATAAAGGTTTTGTGTATGGCGTCGCGGCCCTCCACCGCCGCCCAGCCCTCCAGCAACAACAATGCAGAGGGCGCGCCGATAAGTTTTAGTTGGCTCATGGTGAGCTCCTTCCAGGTACGAGTATCGCAATCTGACGCATGCCTGCGCCAATTCGATTACATAACTTTTTGTATAAAGTCCTGTGACTTTGCGTGGTGTTGAGTACTTTTAAGCAACAGTCCATAATAGGACAGCGCCCGCCTCATCGCGACGACACGGCACCCACCTGCTTCCATCCGCGTCCTGACGACAGTCTACTCGCTCCAGATTACAAAGCCTATACAGACAGGCTGCCTGGATCCGCCGACTCGTGTGCGCCCGAATTTTTGAACCTTACAAGGAAATGCCATGACTGAAAGAACGTCCTGCGAACGCCTGCAAGTCGCCTCCGAACTCCACCAATTCATCGAACAGGAAGCCTTGCCCGGCACCGGCCTGACGCCCGCAGCCTTTTGGACCGGCCTGGATGCACTCGTACACGAGCTGGCGCCCAAGAACCGCGAACTGCTTGCCGAACGTGATCGCCTGCAGGCCGAGCTGGACAAGTGGTATCGCCAGCACCCCGGCCCCATCCAGGATCAAAGCGCCTATCAGGCCTTTCTGCGCGAGATCGGATACCTGCAAGATGCCCCTGCCGATGTCAGCATCAAGACCGATCGCGTCGACATTGAAATCACCCAACAAGCCGGTCCGCAGCTGGTGGTGCCCATCACCAATGCCCGCTATGCTCTGAATGCGGCCAATGCCCGCTGGGGCAGCCTGTACGATGCACTGTACGGCACCGATGCCATCTCGGAAGCCGACGGGGCGACCCGCGCCGGCGCCTACAACCCCGTGCGCGGCGGCAAAGTCATCGCGTTTGCGCGACAGTTCCTGGACGAGTCCATCCCGCTGGCTGAAGGCTCGCACGCCGACGCCACCAGCTATTCCGTGGTGGACGGCCGCTTGCGCGTGACACTGGGCAACGAAACCGAAACCACCCTGGCATCGCCCGCGGCACTACTGGGTTATCGCGGACGGCCTACACAGCCCGAAGCACTGGTGTTCCGCCACAACGGACTGCACTTCGAAATACAAATCGATCCCACGCATCCCATTGGCAAGCAAGATGCCGCAGGCGTCAAGGATGTCCTGATGGAAGCGGCCTTGACCACCATCATGGATTGCGAAGACTCCATCGCCGCCGTCGACGCTCAGGACAAGGTATTGGCGTACCGCAACTGGCTGGGCCTGATGAAGGGAGATCTGGCCGAAGAAGTCGCCAAGGGCGGCAAGTCGTTTACCCGCGTCTTGAATCCCGATCGCGAGTACACCGATCTGGACGGCAAGTCACAGTCGCTGCATGGCCGCTCGCTGATGTTCATACGCAATGTGGGCCACCTGATGACCAATCCGGCCATCCTGGACGAGCAAGGCCGCGAGATACCCGAAGGCATCATGGACGCCGTCTTCACCTCGCTGATTGCCATGCACGATCTCAAGGCACGCGGCAACTCGCGCGCGGGCTCGATTTACATCGTCAAGCCCAAGATGCACGGCCCGGCCGAAGTTGCGTTCGCCGACGAGCTGTTCGCGCGCACAGAAGCGCTGCTGGGCCTGGCGCCCAATACCATCAAGATGGGCATCATGGACGAAGAGCGCCGTACCAGTGCCAACCTGAAGTCCTGCATCGCTGCCGCGCGTGAACGCGTGGCTTTTATCAACACGGGCTTCCTGGACCGCACCGGCGACGAAATGCATACCTCCATGGAGGCCGGCCCCATGGTGCGCAAGGGCGACATGAAGCGCAGCGTCTGGATAGACGCCTACGAAAAGAACAACGTACAAACCGGCTTGGCTTGCGGCTTGCGCGGTCACGCTCAGATCGGCAAGGGCATGTGGGCCATGCCCGACCTCATGGCCGACATGCTGGAACAAAAAATCGGCCACCTGAAGGCCGGCGGCAACACCGCCTGGGTGCCTTCACCGACCGCTGCCACGCTGCATGCGCTGCATTACCATCAAGCCGATGTGCAAGAAATACAGCGCAATATGGAAGGCAAGTCGGAAGCCCTGCTGGACAAGCTGCTGACTATTCCGGTTGCGACCGACACCAATTGGTCCGCAGAAGAAATCCAGCAAGAACTGGACAATAACTCGCAAGGCATCCTGGGTTATGTCGTTCGATGGATAGACCAGGGCATCGGCTGCTCCAAGGTGCCCGACATCCATGATGTGGGCTTGATGGAAGACCGCGCCACCTTGCGCATTTCCAGCCAGCACATGGCCAACTGGCTACGCCACGGCGTCGTCGACAAAGCACAAATCGAAGAAACCATGCAGCGCATGGCGGCAGTGGTCGATGCGCAAAATGCGGGCGACCCGCTGTACAGCCCCATGGCAGGCAACTTCGAGACTTCGGCTGCCTACAAGGCTGCCTGCGACCTGGTCTTCAAGGGTCTGGAGCAGCCCAACGGCTACACCGAACCCTTGTTGCACCAATGGCGCCAGGTCGTCAAGGCGCAGTAAGCACGGCTCCGGCGCGGATCTTGTCGATAACTTCGTCAAGCCGCGCCAGCATCGCGTCGATCTCGTCGGCGCTTACGTTCAGGGCCGGCATGAAGCGCAGCAGGTTGGGCCGCGGCGCATTCAACAGCAGGCCCTCGGGCGCCCAGTCGCGAGCGGCTTCGACTATGGCGCCCCCGTCGTCGCGATCCAGCATCAGCGCCCGCAGCAAGCCCATGCCACGCTCACCTTTCATGCCCCACTTGTCCGACAAGGCTTGCAAGCCTTGGGACAACTGCGTGGCCCGCGCATTGACGGACGCCATGAACCCTGGCGCCGTCAAGGCATCGAATACCGCCACGCCGGCCGCTGTCATCAGCGGGTTGCCGTTGTAAGTACCGCCCTGATCGCCATGGGCAAACACGGACACCGCCTCGCGCGCGCACAGCGCTGCCAGCGGTACACCGCCGCCTATCCCTTTACCCAGCGTCATGATGTCTGGTGTGATGCCGGAATGCTCGTAGGCGAACAGCTTGCCCGTGCGTCCGAAACCCGTCTGGACCTCGTCCACAATAAGCAGTAGGCCTTGCTCGTCGGCCAACTTGCGCAAGCCCTGCATGAACTCGGTCGTTGCCGGCACCACACCGGCCTCGCCTTGAACAGGCTCCAGCATGATGGCAACCGTTTGCTTGTCGATCAGCGCGCGGACTGAAGCCAGGTCGTTCAGGCGCGCTTTCGGAAAGCCATCGACCTGAGGTGCGAAGATGGTGTCCCAACCAGGCTTGCCCGACGCCGACATGGTCGCCAGTGTGCGCCCGTGGAAGCTGTGCTCGAAAGTGATGATCTTATAGGCGCCGCCACGATGCAATTGCCCCCACTTGCGCGCCAGCTTGATGGCGCCTTCGTTGGCTTCGGCACCACTGTTGGCAAAGAAAATACGGTCAAACACCGACGCAGCAGTCAGCCGCGTGGCCAGGGCCATGGAAGGCGCGTTGTAAAACGCCGGCGAGGGGTTGAGCAACTGCTCGGCCTGCTGGCTCAAGGCCTTGACCACTTGTGGGGGGCAATGCCCCAGGCTGTTGACCGCCCAACCCTGCATGAAGTCGAGATATCGCTTGCCGGTGTGATCTTCTAGCCACGAGCCCTGCCCGCGCACAAAAACCAGCTCGGGGCGCTTGGTGATATCCATAAGCGCGTCTACGCCCGACCGATCAAATTCCATGTGGCATCCTGTATTCGAAAGAAGTGAAAAGAAGCGTATGTGCAAGCTTGATTTTAGCCCAGCGAGGCACAAGCGCCGTGAGCCAACATCAGGGCCTGGATGCCGAACGCATAAGGGCCAGGGCCCTGGCGCCGAATACATTGATGACCAGACCGGCCATGACGATCAGCCCACCAACCCACTGCACAGCGGCCAGCCGTTCGTCCAGCAGCACGGCCGAGGACACCAGCCCAATGATGGGAACCAGCAGGCTTAGCGGCGCCACCTTGCTGGCCGGATGATGCGTCAGCAGCCGCCCCCACAACACATAGCCAACGATCGTAGCCACCAGCGCCAGGTAAATGACAGCACCGACCCCCACGTAGCTGATGCCTGCCAGGCTGGCCAGCATCAAGTCCGGGCCTTCAAGGAACCACGACAAGACAAGAAAGGGAATGGGCGGAATCAAAGCGCCCCATATCACCAGGCCCACCATGTCGATCTGGCGGCCGGCCGTCTTGGCCACGATATTGCCCATCGCCCAGCTCAGCGCAGCGAACAAGGTCAGCACAAAACCCAACATCGACATCGTACGGACGTCAGCCCCCTGATGTATCAATACCAAACCTGCAACAGCCACCAGCATGCCCAGCACATTATGGCGACGCACGCCCTCGCCCAGCAAAAGCGCCGCTATCAGTACCGTAAAAAATGCCTGTGATTGCAGCACCAGCGACGCCAGGCCCGCCGGCATGCCGACCGACATGGCGGTGAAAAGGAACACGAACTGTCCAAGACTGATCGTAAGCCCATACAGGACAATGATGCGCCACGGCAAGGCGGGCCGCTTGATGAAAAAAACCGCGGGAAAGGCGACCAATGTAAAGCGCAGCGCACCCAACAACAAAGGCGGGATTTCGTCCAGCCCCACCTTGATGACAACGAAGTTCATTCCCCACGCCGTAATGACCACCAGCGCGGCCAACCAATCCTTCAAGGGCATAGAATTCCTTCGCAGCGTGCTTCATGAAAACGGTATTATGCTTCAGGCAAGCACCATCACAAGTCCGTTTTTTACTGCGATCCGATTATGACTGTCTCCATCCTTAGTCTGTACACCTATCCCGTCAAATCATGCGCCGGCATCGCACACTCTGAAGTGGGGCTCAGCCAGGGCGGACTGCATCGCGACCGGCAATGGGTCATTGTCGATGGGCACGGCATTTTCATGACGCAGCGGCAGTACCCCAGGATGGCCCTCATACGCCCACACCTTTCTTCCGCCGGCGACCTTACCCTGCATGCGCAGGGCATGCCGGTGCTGACGGTGCCCTGGCTTACGGACACCTCCGAACCGGCGCAGATTCCCGTCACCATCTGGCGCAGTCACACACTGGGGTTCGACGAAGGTGATGCCGCTGCGAAGTGGCTGAGCGACTTTCTCGAGCTGCCCTGCCGCCTGCTGCGAGTACATCCTGAAGCAGAACGCTGTGCCAGCCCTGATCACGTCAATGCGTGGCGCGCACGCCACGAAGATGGAGCCCCTGGTTTTCCCGCAAAACATCGATTTGGCTTTGCCGATGGCTTCCCCTTGCTGGTCACCAACCAGGGCTCGCTGGACGAGCTGAACCAACGCTTGCAGGCCAAGGGCCACGAACCCGTACCGATGAACCGCTTTCGGCCCAACGTTGTCCTGTCCGGCCTGCCCGCTTACGAAGAGGACTACTTGGCCGGCATGCGCGCGGGTGTCCTGACTTTTGCTTTCGTCAAGCGTTGCGGCCGTTGTCCTGTGCCCAACATTGACCACCTCACGGCCAAGGTCGGTACGGAACCGGGCATCACCCTGGCCGAGCATCGGCAGTTTCCGGAAGGCGTGCTGTTTGGCGTGAACGCGGTTGTGGCTGGCGTCAGCCCGGGTACCCGGCTGGGCATAGGCGACAGTGTCGAGCTCATGTACGACGTCTGACAGCGTCAGTACAGGCTCAATTGCCTGGGCTCTTGCGCCTGCCGGTCATGCTCCAGTTCGGTAACGGACCGCAATCCGCTGACGCGCACGCCCAGCAAGCGGATCTTGCGATCCAGAGGAATCCGCTTCAGGCATAAGCCCGCTGCCCTGTGGATGGCTGCTCCATCAACAATGGCAGACGGCAATGTGATGTCGCGGGTCACCGTGCGGAAGTCATCGAAGCGCAGCTTGATGCCGACGCTGCGGCAGGCGTAGCCCTTGCGCGACAGGTCCGACTCCAGCCGCGTACATAGTTCCAGGAAGACCTGCGAAAGCAGGGCACGATCGTGGCGCACATGCAGGTCGCGCTCGAAGGTGGTTTCTCGACTGATCGACTTGGGCTCGGAATGCGTGACGACCGGCCTGTCGTCAATGCCGTGTGCAACGCTCAATAACCAGCGTGCGTAGCTCAGCCCAAAATGCTGCTGCAGCAAATCGGGCGCAGCCTGCGCCAATTGTGCAATGGTTTCGATGCCGATAGCAGCCAGACGCGCATTGGCCTTGGGGCCTATGCCATTCACCTTGCCCACCGGCAAGGGCCAGATCCAGCCCAACAAGTTGTCTTCAGAAATAATTGTGATGCCGTCAGGCTTATCGAGGTCGGAGGCGATCTTGGACAACAGCTTGTTGGGAGAGATGCCGATGGAACAGGTCAGGCCGGTGGCCTCGCGCACCGCCGTCTTGATGCGCCGGGCCAGCGTCAGCGTGTCGTCCGGCAGCAAGGTCAGGTCAACATAGATTTCGTCAATACCGCGGTCTTCGATATGCGGCGCAACGGTTGCCACGGCGTTCTTGAACAGGCCGGAGTAACGGCGGTAGGCGGCAAAGTCAGTGGGCAACAGCACGGCCTCGGGTGCCAATTGGGCCGCCTTCATCATGCCCATGGCCGAAAACACGCCCAGCGCGCGCGCCTCGTAAGTTGAGGTGGTCACGACGCCGCGACCGACATAGCCGCGCAGATAGGAGAACTCCCGGCTGCCATCGGCCAGCACGCGCGGCTGCGCGGCCGACCCTGCACCTATGACCACCGGCCGCCCCCGCAGTTCGGGGTAGCGCAGCAGTTCTACCGAGGCATAAAACGCGTCCATATCGACATGGGCGATACGGCGCGGGGCAAGAGTCGGGGTGGGCTCGGGTTCCATAATGACCGCTGGATGAATACACAGCGGATTATAGGTGAACGCCCGCGGATCATGCCTGTTGCGTGGTCACCATCGGATACCCGGGACGCTCGATATAGCCGCAACGCTGCGTGGGCTGCCCTTCGCGCTGGTGCTCCGCTGCGGTGCACACACTTTGTACCGCGCACACCGCCGGTGCACGCGGTACCGGTAGCTGGCCGCCCACCCGCCGGGCCGCGCGACTGGCGGGACCCCTGTTGGCATCCCTGGACGCTGGCATGGTCCTTGCGTTGAGCAGGTGTGAGCAAACCTATATTGGCGCGGCAACATGAAGAAATTGAAACTGGTGGTTGTGGGTAACGGAATGGCCGGAATCCGAACCGTGGAAGAGCTGTTGAAGCTCGAGCGCGACCTCTATGACATCACCGTGTTCGGCGCGGAGCCCTATCCCAATTACAACCGCATTCTGCTGTCGCCGGTGCTGACGGGTGAGCAGACCATACAGGACATCATCCTGAATGATGCAAGCTGGTACGAAAGCCACGGCATCACCCTGCACCTGAACCGCAAGATCACTGCGATCAATCGGGGCAGACGCCAGGTCATCGCCGAAGACGGCATGGTCATACCGTATGATCGCCTGCTGCTTGCAACGGGCTCCCGGCCTTTTATTCTTCCCGTTCCCGGCAAAGACCTGGAGGGCGTCATTAGCTTCCGCGACATCCACGATGTCCAGAAGATGATAGCTGCCGCAACTCAGCTAAAGACCGCCGTGGTGATCGGCGGAGGGCTGCTGGGCCTGGAAGCGGCCAACGGTCTTGCCGTGCGGGGCATGCAAGTTTCGGTGGTGCATTTGGGCGCTACCTTGCTGGACCGACAATTGGACGGCCCCGCTGCTCGATTGCTTGAAGACACGCTGCGCAAGCGTGGCCTGAAGTTCCTGATGGAGCACAAGACCAGCGCCATCCTGGGCGATGAGCACGGCAAAGTGCGCGGCGTCCAGTTCGATGACGGCAGCGAGCTGGACGCCGACCTGGTCGTCATGGCCGTCGGCATACGTCCCGACACCGAACTGGCCGAAGCAGCGGGCATCCATACCGATCGCGGCGTCGTCGTGAACGACACCTTGCAAACCTACGATCCCTGCATTTACGCAGTAGGCGAGTGCGTAAGCCATCGCGGCACGGCCTATGGTCTGGTCGCCCCCTTATTCGAACAGGCAAAAGTTGCGGCCAACCACCTTGCCTTCCATGGCATCGGCCAGTATCCCGGCAGTGCCATCTCGACCAAGTTGAAGGTGACGGGCATAGATGTGTTCTCGGCAGGCGAATTCAGTGAAGCCGCGGACACCGAGGCCATCACTTTGGCCGATCCGGTGGGCGGGGTATACAAGAAGCTGGTGCTGCGCGATGACAAGCTGGTGGGCGCTTGCCTGTACGGCGACACCGTGGACGGCGCCTGGTATTTTCGTTTGATCCGCGAAGGCAAACCAATAGGGTCGCTGCGCGATCAATTGATGTTTGGCGAAAGCGCGCTGGGCGATTCGGGCCATGCCGGGCAAAACAGCATCGCAGGCATGCCGGACACCACAGAGGTCTGCGGCTGCAACGGCGTGTGCAAAGGCACCATCGTCAAGGCCATACGCGAACAAGGTCTGTTCACGGTGGATGAAATTAAAAAACACACCAAGGCCGCCAGCTCCTGCGGCTCGTGCACGCCTCTGGTGGAGCAGTTGCTCATCAGCTGCATTGGCGGCGCGGCGGACATCAAGCCTCGCTCGGAAAAGGCCATTTGCGGCTGCGCGGACTATACGCACGGCGAGCTGCGCAAGGCCATACGCGAACAGCATCTGACCAGCATTCCCGATACCATGCGCTTCCTGGAATGGCGAACTACAGATGGATGCGCGACATGCCGCCCGGCGCTGAACTTCTATGTGACAGCCACCTGGCCGGGCGAAGCGCGGGACGACGCCCAATCGCGCCTGGCCAACGAGCGCATGCACGCCAACATCCAGAAGGACGGTTCTTATTCCGTTGTACCGCGCATGTGGGGCGGTGTAACCAACTCATCAGAGCTGCGCCGCATTGCCGACGTCGCCGACAAATACCAAGTGCCCATGGTGAAGGTCACGGGCGGGCAGCGCATCGATTTGCTGGGCATCAAAAGAGAAGATCTTCCCGCCGTCTGGAAAGACCTGGATATGCCGTCGGGGCATGCCTATGGCAAAACGCTGCGCACGGTCAAGACCTGCGTGGGCAAGGCCTACTGCCGCTTCGGTACGCAAGACTCCACCGCCATGGGCATCGCACTGGAAAAGGACTTGGTCGGCATGACCAGCCCGCACAAGGTCAAGCTTGCCGTTTCCGGGTGCCCGCGCAACTGCGCCGAGTCGGGCATCAAGGATATCGGCATCATCGCAGTGGATTCCGGCTGGGAAATTTATGTGGGGGGGAATGGCGGCATCAAGACCGAGGTGGCGCAGTTCTTCGTCAAGGTGGCCACGCATGACGAGGTGCTTGAGCACGCCGGGGCTTTCCTGGAACTGTACCGCCAGGAAGCCTATTACCTGGAACGCACCAGCCACTACCTGGCGCGTGTCGGCCTGGACCATGCCAAGGCCCGCGTTGTCGACGATGCAATCGGACGCGCCGAGCTCTATGCCCAGCTGAAATTCGCCTTGTCGTTTGAATCCGACCCCTGGGCGGAGCGCATTGAAAACCCTTCGGCGCGCCGCGACTTCGAAACCCTAACTGAGCAAGCCACGCTATGAGCCATCATCCGCAAGACCGGCAGTGGAAGGCAGTCTGCGCCACCGACGCTATTCCCGCCGCTGGCGCCCGGGTAGTCAGGCACGACGGCATGGATCCCATCGCACTCTTTCGCACCTCCGACGGCCACGTCTTCGCCGTGGTGGATCGCTGCCCTCATTTGGGGGGCCCGCTGTCTGCCGGGCTGGTCCACGACCACGCCGTTACCTGCCCCTTGCACGGTTGGACCATAGGCTTGAAAGACGGCCAGGCACACGCGCCCGACCAGGGCTGCGTCAGGCGCATAAAGGTACGGGTAGAAGACAACACCGTCTTCCTGGCCTTGCCGGCAAGCGCGTAGATGATGCCCAGCAGCACCCTTAACGCCATGCAAAAGACCACCGCCTCCATTTGCTGTTATTGCGGTACCGGTTGCGGCGTGATCGTTCACAGCCAGGGCGACCAGGTGCGAGACGTCACTGGCGACTTCAAGCACCCGTCCAGCTTGGGACAGCTATGTGGCAAAGGCCGCAGTCTGGCCACCACGGTACGGCGCGATGACGCCCGCGTGCTCCACGCTCAATGGCGGCCGGGCAAAGGCCAGGCCCTGCAACCCCTGCTCCTGGAAGACGCTTGCGACAAGGCCGCCGCAAAACTGGCCGAGGTGATTCTGGGCCACGGTCCCGATGCAGTCGGGTTCTATCTGTCGGGCCAGCTGTTGACCGAAGACTATGCCGTCTTCAACAAACTGGCGCGCGGCCTGGTCGGCACCAACAACATCGACACGAACTCGCGCCTTTGCATGTCCAGTGCAGTGGTTGCGTATCAAAAGACCCTGGGCGCCGATGCGCCACCCGCCTGCTATGAAGATCTGGACCATGCCGACACGGTATTGATCGCGGGCTCCAACATGGCATACGCCCATCCCGTGCTCTTTCGCCGACTCGAGGCAGCCAAAGCGCGCAGGCCGGACATGAAAATTATCGTGATAGACCCACGGCGCACCGAGACCTGTGCGATCGCGGATCTGCACCTGGCCATCGCCCCGGGCAGCGATGTGGCTCTGTTTCATGCCATGCTTAACGTGCTCGTATGGGAGGGCCTGATTGATGAGCGATACATCGCCGATCATACAGAGGGCTTTGCCGCGCTCAAGGCGCGTATTCACGAGTACACGCCGCAAGCTGCACAACAGATCTGCGGCGTGCCGGCCGACGACATCGTGCGCAGCGCAAGGTGGTTCGGCAAGGCGGGGGGCGCTCTATCGCTATACACCATGGGATTGAATCAATCTTCCAGCGGCACGGCCAAGAACGCAGCGCTTATCCATCTTCACCTGGCAACGGGGCATATCGGCAAGCCGGGCGCTGGCCCGTTTTCGTTGACGGGTCAACCCAATGCCATGGGTGGCCGCGAGGCCGGCGGCATGGCCACCTTATTGCCAGGCCATCGCAATCCGGGCAGTGCGGACCACCGCGCGCAGGCGGCTGGTTTATGGAAAGTCGCAGGCCTTCCCGAGACGCCTGGCCTCACGGCCATCGCCCTGTTCGATGCCGTGCTGGCAGGCAAGACCAAGGTACTGTGGATAGCCGCCACCAATCCCGCCCAGTCCATGCCCGACCAGGCCAAGGTGCGCGCGGCGCTGCAAAAAGCCGAGATGGTCATCGTGCAAGAAGCTTACGCCGATACCGAAACACTGGCTTATGCCGATCTCATCCTGCCCGCTGCCACCTGGCCGGAAAAAAATGGCACGGTGACCAACTCGGAACGGCGCATCAGCCGCGTGCGGGCCGCCATCCCGCCACCCGGCGACGCCTTGCCCGACTGGCAGCTGGCCGCCAGGATCGCGCGGCGGCTTGCCGCCCGCATCGCGCCGGACAAGTCCCATTTGTTCGCCCCCACCACCGAAGCTGCCATCTTTGCCGAGCACGTCCGCTTCACGGCCGGACGCGATCTGGACTACAGCAAACTGGACTACGACATCCTGGAAGCCCATGGCCCACAGCAATGGCCGTATGCCTCTCCCACCCGTGTGCCAGTGCGTCTGTATGCCGATGGCGTTTTCCCGACCCCAAATGGCAAAGCCTCGTTCATGGATGTGGCCTACACACCGCCTGCCGAGTCCGTATCGTCGCGCTACCCATTGCGACTGACTACCGGCAGGCTGCGCGATCAATGGCACACCATGAGCCGCAGCGGCCTCGTGCCGTCCCTGACCCGGCACGCCGAAGAGCCGGTCGTGCATCTACACCCGGGCGACATGCAGCGCTACCGGCTCAATGACGATGCCCTGGTCAAGATCAAGACCCGGCGCGGCGAAATCGTGCTGCCTGCCAAGGGAGACAGCGGCTTGAAGCCGGGTCACGCATTTCTACCGATGCACTGGGGCAGTCGCTTCATGGCAGGCGAGGGCGTCAATGCGCTGTCCAATAGTGCGCGCGATCCTTACTCTCATCAGCCAGAACTCAAGCACAGCGCGGCGGGGATAGAGGTGCTTGCCTATCCGTGGCATGCGAGCGCCTGGCTGCGAGGTGATGCCGCAGGGATACAGCGGCGACTGCAGCCATGGCTATCGCGCCTGCCGTATGCCATCGTTGTGCCCAGCGGCCTGGGCGGGGGCGGCGTACGACTGCGCCTTGCTGCGCCCGCCCCCGCATCGGCCGCAACCCTTGCCGAGCTTATCCAGGACCTGGGGTTGGAGCAGGCCGACCTGGCCTTCAATGATCCAGCCAAGGGTGTGGCGCGGCGCATACTGCGCGAGGGTTCAGTCATGAACGCCTTCTTGCTTGCGGGCGACACCCGTGGTGCTGATGCCTTGCTGGAATGGGCCTCCAGCGGCGTGCCGCCCGACAATATCAGTGCCGTCCTGACGGGCCGCAGTCGCCTTATAAAACGCGATCCTATCGTGTGCAGTTGCGAGAGTGTCAGTGAGGGCGCCATCCAGGCGGCCATCGCACAAGGCCACGATGTGCCGGCCTTGCAAGAGCGCCTGCGTTGCGGCATTACCTGCGGCTCTTGCCTGCCGCAGATCCGACTCATGATTCAAAACCATGCACGGGGATCCTCCCATGACGCCTTATCAATCTCCTAGCGCCGCCGTGCCCGGCGGTAAAGTCTGGCTTATCGGTGCTGGCCCGGGCGACCCCGAGTTGCTCACGCTTAAAGCCGTCCGGGTGCTTGAAGCGTGCGCAATCTGGTTGGTCGATGACCTGGTCAGCGCAGAAATCCTGGCGCTAGCCTCGCAGGACCAACGTGTCATCCACGTCGGCAAGCGCGGCAATTGCCCCTCAACGTCGCAAACATTCATCCTGCGCCTTATGGCGCGCTATGCGCGCCAGGGCCATGCTGTCGCGCGTCTGAAAGGCGGAGACCCTTTCATCTTCGGCCGAGGCGGGGAAGAAATGGCCTGGCTGCGGCAGCGAGGCATTGCGGTAGACAGCGTCAGTGGCATCACGGCCGGACTGGCCGTCGGTGCAGCGCTGGGCCTGCCCTTGACGCATCGCGGTGTATCGCGCGGTGTAATTCTGGTCACCGCCCATACGGCGGATGGCCAGGCGCCAAAATGGAAGGCGCTGGCCCAGAGCGGGCTGACCATAGTCTGCTACATGGGCATGAGCTGCATCGCCACCTTGCGCAACGATCTCTTGTCGGCAGGCTGCGCAGCGACTTTGCCGGTAGCCATTGTTCAAAGTGTCTCGTGTGCCGCGCAGCGACAGGTGGCCACGACCCTGGACCATATGGAGCGCGACGCGACGGCTCATGCGATGGGCAGTCCGGCAGTTATCGTACTGGGCGCAGCGGTGTCTCAGGCAGCGATCCACGCTGGACGCGAGCTAGCCATACCCACTTTGGGCGTCAGGGGAAGCTTGCCAGAACATGAAGCGATACCTACGATGCATTTTCAATAACCCGCTAAGGAATGGATATGCAGATAGGTATGCTCAAGCTTGCCGGCATGCAAGACGAACACTGTGCCGCCAAACTTACCCAGGCGCTTAAAGCCGTCAAAGGCGTCGAAGAGGCCAAGGTTTCATTCGATCAAAGCCGGGCCACGGTATCGTTCGACGAATTCCTGGTCTCGACCCAGCGCTTGCAAGTGGCTGTGGAAGATGCCGGCTACCAGATTGCCAAGCCGGTGCATGGCGAAGATGGTGAGTGTTGCGGAGGCTGCGGCGGCTAAAGACGCATTACAATTCCTGCATGCAACGTTGCCGCTGGTGTTCCGACGATCCCATCTACCAGGCCTATCACGACACCGAATGGGGCGTGCCGTCCTACGACGCCCGGCACCTATTCGAAAAACTGCTGCTGGAAGGCTTTCAGGCGGGTCTGTCGTGGATTACCGTGCTCAAGAAGCGGCCGCATTATCGCGATGTCATGTTCAACTTCGATGCCCAGGCACTGGCAAGCATGAGCGACGACTACATCGAGACCCTGATGCAAGACGCCGGCATCATCCGCAATCGCTTGAAATTGAATGCGGCACGCAGCAATGCACGCGCCTGGCTGGAGCTACCCGACCCTGTCGACTACCTATGGTCTTTTGTCGGCGGCAGGCCCGTTATCCATCACTACGCCGCTCATCAAGACATACCCGTAATTTCGCCAGAGGCGCAAACCATGAGCCGGGCGCTTAAAAAGGCCGGGTTCACTTTCGTGGGCCCGACCATTTGTCATTCTTACCTGCAAGCGGTCGGCGGGTTCATGGACCACACGACCGACTGCTTCAGGCACGCGGCGCTGTCAACTACACAACGGTAAGCGTCACATCCACATTGCCACGCGTGGCATTGGAATAAGGGCATACGATGTGAGCCTTGTCGACCAGAGCCTGCGCTTGATCGCGCGCCATGCCCGGCACCGAAATTTTCAGCTCCACTTCAATGCCAAAGCCATCGGGAATGGGGCCAATACCCACCGTGCCCTGGATGTTGGTGTCATCGGGCAAAGAGACTTTCTCGCGCGAGGCGACAAGTTTCAGCGCTCCGAGAAAGCACGCGGAATAGCCGGCAGCGAACAACTGCTCGGGATTAGTGCCTTCGCCACCCGCACCGCCCAGCTCTTTGGGGGTCACGAGCTTCACGTCAAGAATGCCGTCGGATGACACAGCCCGACCATCACGACCGCCGGTGGCTGTGGCCTGTGCACGATAAAGGACTTTTTCTACGGACATGGGTATCTCCTGAAGGTTAAGGGGCTGTCGCCCCGAAGAACTACTTTACGCGAGAACACGGCGTGCAGTACGAATAACAGCGTTCACGTATCGCGGTTGCCATCATCCCGCCCGAGGAGGCTTTGCAGCACCCGCAGCCCCTTGTCGTCCTCTACCAGCGACACCGCTACGCGAAAATGGGTCGAGGGCGTTTGGGTCGGTGAGAACAGCACGCCGGGTCCGATCAGCAAGCCCCGCGCCGCGGCCCGCCGCGCAAGCACTTCTGTATCCATGCCGCAATCCGCCCACACAAACATGCCGGCATGAGGTTCATGCGGAATGGTGCAGCCCATGGCGAGCAGACGGCGTAGGCATTCGTCCCGGGCGTCATTGACGCGGACACGCAATCGCTCAAGATGGCGGCGGTACTGGCCTTCCACTAGTATGCGATATACCACCTGCTCGCCCAGCTGTGGCGTGGTCAAGCCACCCAGCAGCTTCGTATCCGTCAGTCGATCGATAAGATCCCGCTTGCCCGCTATGTAGCCTACACGCAGGCTTGCCGCCAAGGTTTTGGAATAACCTCCCACCAGCAAGACCCGGTTCAGCCTGTCCAATGCGGCCAATCGCATGGGTTCGCCCGGATGGAGATCGGCATAGGTGTCATCCTCTACCAGCAGAAAGTCGAACTGCTCGGCAATGCGCAACACTTCGTACGCCACCCCGGCCGACAAGGTATGACCTGTAGGATTGTGCACCGCTGAATTAACAATGAACAGCACGGGCTTATGCAATTGCGCCAGTTGCGCAAGCGCCCTGACGTCCGGACCATCGGGCAGGCGCGGTACGCCGACCACACGCGCGCCCAACGCCGTCAGACGACCGAAAATCATGAACCACCCAGGGTCCTCCACGAGCACGGTGTCGCCCGGGCGAATAAACGTACGCGAGATCAAGTCCAGCCCGTGGGTAACGCCGGCCACTGTCATCAGATGATGGTCCGGATGCGCCGGCACGTCTTGCGCCTGCAGGCCTGAAGCCACTTGTTGACGCAGCGCCAGCAAGCCTTTGGGCACCCCGTAGCCCAGCAGGCTGCGCCCACCGCTGCGGCCCACATTGCGCACCGCCGCAGATACCATCTCGTGGTTAAGCCACGCCGGCGGCAGCAGACCCGCCGTGCTGGGCACGGGCATGCCTGCGACTTCGCGAAACATGCTGCGCAGCAGGAAGAGGGTATCGAAGGCAGCCTCTGGGTCGGGCGGCAGGCCAGCGGCTTCAGCGGAAGCAGCCATCGCCGGTGTCGGCGCCAGCACATAAAAACCCGCCCCGCGCCGCGATCTTATCAGGCCCTGCGCGGCGAGCTTCTCGTAGGCTTGCACCACCGTAAAGCGACTAAGTCCCGCTTCCTGAGCCATCGTGCGCACCGAAGACAGGCGAGTGCCGGCCCGCAGGCCATGGTTACGAATACGCTCGGCCAGATGTGTAGCCAGCTGGTCTGCCAGCGATACACCGGACCGACGCATGGGAGTCCAGGTCAGCATCGGGATACCCGTAGAAAGTGTCATGCAAAATGAACCAAGCCAGTTGCAATAGTGAACCGCAAAACTGTACCGGTACTGTACTGCGATTATCGCTTAGCATGACAGCTTCCCAGCCATTTTTCCAGCCGTTTCCATGACGTCCAATGTCTTATTGTCGCTAGCACTTTTTGCCTTCGTGAACTCCATCACTCCCGGGCCGAACAACGTCATGTTGACCGCGTCAGGCGCAAGCTTCGGTTATCGCCGCAGCCTGCCCCATATGCTGGGCATCACTTTAGGCGTCGCCATCATGCTATTGCTGGTGGGGGCGGGACTGGGCACCGTTTTTGAAGCCATGCCTGGCCTATATGTCGCCCTGAAGTACATCGGCGCGGTCTACTTGTTGTACCTGGCCTGGCGGATAGCGCGCGCCGGCGCGGTCGAAGCAGGAGAAACCGCCGGCAAGCCGTTCACCTTCCTGCAAGCGGCTGCCTTTCAGTGGGTAAACCCCAAGGCATGGATCATGGCCGTGGGCATCATCGCCACCTACATGCCGCGCGAGCCATTTCTAAGCAACCTGATCACTGCGGTGATCGTCCTGTCGCTCATCAATTTCCCCAGCATCAGCCTGTGGACTTTGTGCGGCAGCGCGGTGCGCCGCGCCCTGCGCAAGCCTGCGGCGATCCAGTGGTTCAACCGTTGCATGGCTTTGTTACTAGTGGCCTCGCTATACCCCATCGTATTGCCGCTTTTCGCTGCCTAAGCCGGCGGCCCAGCGGCAAGCCGCAATCAGGCAGCAGGTTTACGCCGATTTGCCCGCTCGCCGGAATAGTAGTCGCGCTTGGCCTCGTACATGGCCATGTCGGCGCGCCGCAAGGCGGCATCCAGGCGTTCGCCCGGCTGACACGTTGCAATCCCCATGGAAAAACTCAATGAGGGACCACCGTAAAACTGGTTGTTCAGGTCGATCAACTTTTGAATGCTGTCCAGCGTCAGCTGGCCTGTCTGTTCATCTGTCGCCGGCATCAGGATGGCGAACTCGTCGCCACCGATGCGAGCCGCCTGCCATGGCTTGTCTATCGCTTTGGTCAGCACCTCGCCAGTGCGGCGCAGCAGCGCATCGCCGACAGAGTGTCCCAAGCTGTCGTTGGTATCCTTCAAATCGTTCAAGTCGATGATGATTACCGTAACGGGCATCGGCCCAATCCGCTCAAGCCGTGCCAGTTCTTCCACGTAGAAAGAGCGGTTCTTCAACTTGGTCAGTACATCGTGTTTGCCCAGGTATTCCAGATAGGCCTCTGCCTTCTTGCGCGCCGTAATGTCGGTCAGGGCCAACAGCACCAGGCCCCAATCGTGCTCGCGGCCGGGAAAGACCGAGAACTGCATATGTATGTGTAGTGCATTGCCATCCAGCGAGTAATTCACCACCTCTCGTTGCTGAAACAAAGTCCCCTGCCATAAATCGACTAATTGCTCTCTGAAGTGCGGCCGCATTTCGTCGCGGAACACTTCAGGCAAACGTGCCAGCAAGTCGGCCTTATCGGGCGCGTGATACATGTAAAGCGTATAGCGATTTACGTCCAGAACCTTTATTTCTGCCAGACAGCGATCGACGAACTCTGGATGAACATCGGTAAAGGTCCGGAAGTCTGTAATGCCTTGCTCGCGGATTTCTTCCAGCAAGCCCTTCACCCCCGAGAAATCTTCCACCCATAGCGACACGGGCGCTTGCTGAAAGACGCCTTCCGCATATTGCTGGCTGGCCAACACCCGCTGATGCGCTTGCTCCAGCTCGGTGATGTCGTCCACCGTTAGCAGCACCCGGCTCCAGGTAGCTTCGTGCCCAGGCAACACGACGCCTTTTAGCTGGATGTCCAGGCGTCGCCCATCAAGCGCATAGTTGACGGTCTTGCTCTCGAACGAGCCGTTACCCGACCACAACTGGACCAGCTCGTCCATAAAGGAGCCACCCGTGATGTCAGACAGCACGTAGTCAAGGCGATCTGCCAATTCCTCGAACGACGCTGCACCATAAAGGGTCAGCGTGCGCTGATTGACGCGCAATACGCTTATGCTTGCGGCGCACTCCTGCAGCCGCGCGGCATCCCCGTCCAAATGGGCACGCAAGTCCGTAATGCCTTGAGACTTCCAGGTTTCGAACAAGCTACGCAAGCGGCTGTAGTCTTCCAGCCACAAGGACGTCGGGGCCACGTCGAAAAGATCCGGCACAGTCGCATCCGGCACGAGGTTTTTATTCTTTGTTTGCATTAGGCTACGCCGGTGTATGGGCGATAAAGATAATATTGCTTACGGAAAGCCAAACAGTATATGTGCTTGCTCCGTGAATCGCCATTAAATGCCTGTCCACCGGGCGGCATGAGGCTTGCTAGCCGGACTGACCAAGTTCAAACGGGGGATAGCAAATGACCACCAAGCAAAACGAAGACACCGTCAAGAAACAGCCGAAGCCAGAGCCAGACGTAACGACGGACAAGGACGAGCCCATCAACATATCGTCGGCGGATGACGTTGATGTCGACGAAGACAATGACGTCAGCGATCTCGGTACGACCGAGCCGCCGCCGACCAAACCAGACTAAGCCCGCTTCCAATATCGATTTGTCTCTTGATTGGTTCGCACTTATACCTAGTGCTTGATTTGCTCGGCCCGCCGCATTAGGCTTGCCATTGCACTCAAACCAATAAAGAGAACTCCATGCAACTTACCAAGCCCAAGATCGGCCTGGCGCTGGGCAGCGGATCGGCACGGGGCTGGTCGCACATCGGCATCATCAGAGTACTTGAAGAAGCGGGCATCGTTCCAGACATCGTCTGCGGCACCTCTATCGGCTCGCTGGTAGGGGCTGCCTACGCGGATGGACAACTGGAGTCCCTGGAGAAGTGGGTCCGCAGCCTGACCTGGCAAGGGGTCATGGGACTGCTCGATTTCACGATCAACGGCGGCCTGATCCATGGCGAAAGGCTTTTCGCTTTTCTTCGCACCCACCTCAGCAACAAAGACATTGCCTCATTTCCGAAAGCCTTTGGCGCCGTTGCCACCGAGCTCGTCACCGGGCGTGAGGTCTGGTTGCGGGAGGGTTCTGTTATTGATGCGCTGCGCGCTTCGACCGCCTTGCCCGGCCTGTTTAAGCCGCATCAGATAGATGGCCGCCTGCTGGTTGACGGCGCGCTGGTCAACCCCGTGCCGGTATCGCTATGTCGCGCCATGGGCGCCGACCTGGTCATCGCCGTCGATTTGAACTCCGACCTGATAGGCCGACATTTCGACCTTAGTGACCCGCCGGAACAGCCCAAGGCGGCCGAGCCATCCAGTACGTTTTCAACGGTATTGGACAAGCTTCCCATGAAGCTGGGACGCCTGCGTAGTGGGCCGCCCGCCTCCCCCCAAATGCCCTCCATCCTCGATGTGCTGAGCATCAGCCTGAACATCATGCAAGTACGCATTACCCGCAGCCGTCTGGCCGGCGAACCTGCCGACGTACTCATCCGCCCCCGGCTGGCCAACTTTGCGCTGATGGACTACCACCGCGCAGCGCAAGCAATAGAGGAAGGCGAGCATGCTGCCCACCGTGCCTTGCACGAGATAAAGGAACTGACGGGGCGGCGTTGAGCACAGACCCAGCATGTACACTTCACGGCATGCTACGCATCGACAACCTCAGCAAACGCTACGGCGACCATCAACTATTCCAGGGGCTCACCTATAGCTTCCCGCCGGGATGCGTCGCGCTGTGCGAAGAAGAGAGCACCGGTAAATCGACCTTGCTTGGCATTATCGCGGGCGTTATTGCACCGGACGACGGGGACGTTTGGATAGACGGGCATTCGCTAATCCAGGCGCCGCTGCAAGCGCAGGCCCGCCTGGCCTACGTGCCGGACGATTGCCTGGCGTCTTCATCCCAAACAGGGCGCGGGTTGCTCGAGCAAGTCGCCTCGGAAAAAAACACAACGCTCAATCATGCCGTGCTGGACCTGGCATACCGCTTGGGACTGGAGCCGCATCTGGACAAGCGTTTCGAGCAGATGTCGACGGGTACGCGGCGGAAGGTCTTCCTGACTGCCGCAGCCATGGGAAATCCGGTCGTCATCATCGCAGACGGGCCCAGCAACGGCTTGGACAAGCAGGCTCGCAGCGTGCTGGCTGAACAGTTCAGCACCTGGGGCCGGGATCGCGTCGTACTGTTCGCCAGTCATGACCCCGAGTTTGTACAAGCCTGCGGGGCGGTCGCGGTGAAGGTCGCAGCGCTACGCTAGGCGTGCCGCCACGATCTTGCTTACTGCACCGCCTTGGGAAAGACACTCCCCCCGTCTCGAACCAAGGCTTTCACCTCATCGCTGACTTCCATCGGGCTGCGCTTCAAACGGGCCAGTAGCTCTTTGGGTGGCCGTACGGATGACGTCGTATCGTGCTCTGCGCTCCACATGATGATGCTAAGCAGGATAGGAATAAGGTCCAGACCTCTTTCAGTCAGCGTGTAGAAATCCTTGCGCCGGTCGCTAGGGCTGGGAGCCCTCGACAGTATCCCTTGCTGCTCAAGAAAAGCCAGCCTTGAGGCCAGGACGTTGGTCGCGATGCCCTCTGCCGATTTCATGAATTCGCCATAGGTCTTCTTGCCGGAAAAAACGATGTCGCGAATGATCAGGAGCGACCATCTGTCGCCGAAGACCTCCACACCGAAGTTCACCGGGCAAGTCGACCTAAGGCTTTCTTTGCACGCTGTTTTCATAGGTGGATTATAACCTTGCTTGTCTTTTACAAGTTAATTTGCCTAGATCACTTGCTTTTTGCAAGTGAGAAGCCTAGCATGTTTATTCATAGGACGCGGTTGCCGTATCACGCCCCTGTTACCTGCCTAGCTACTACCAACCAAGGATTGCATCATATGAATAGACTCAATGGAAAAACCGCCGTTATCACCGGCGGCGCTACCGGTATCGGCCACGCCGCAGCAAAACGCTTCATCGATGAGGGTGCCTTCGTCTTCATCTTCGGCCGTCGGCAAGTGGCACTTGATGCCGCTCTGGCCGACCTTGGCCCCAACGCCCGCGCCGTGCAGGGCTCGGTCTCCAACCTGGATGACCTTGACAGACTCTATGCGGCGGTGAAAGCCGAGCGCGGAAGCCTCGACATCGTCTTCGCTAACGCCGGAACAGGAAGCCAGCTTCCACTGGGCGAGATCACCGCCGATCACCTTGACGAAATCTTCGATACCAATGTGAAAGGTTCTACCTTCACGGTACAGAAGGCGCTGCCGCTGATGGGTCCGGGGGGTTCGATCATCCTGACCGGATCCAGCGCCGGCAGCACCGGCGCCCCGGCATTCAGCGCTTACAGCGCGAGCAAGGCCGCCGTGCGCAATCTCGCGCGGTCCTGGGCGGAGGACCTGAAGGGCACCGGCATCAGGGTCAACGTGCTGTCACCCGGGCCGACTGCCACTGAGCTTGCAAAGGAAGCAGTAGGCGAGGAAGGCATAAAGGCCTTTGGCTCGATGACTGCGCTCCAGCGCATGGCCGATCCATCGGAGCTCGGGGCGGCGGCCGCCTTTCTTGCGTCGCAAGACAGCAGCTTCATGACCGCCAGCGAGCTTGCCGTTGATGGCGGCCTGGCGCAAATTTAACCCAAGGACAAACCATGAACTACGCAATTATTGGCTTCGGCCAGATCGGCCAGGCTCTTGCCAAGGCGTTCGCCCGTAGCGGCATCGAGGTATCCGTTGCAACCACCCGTGACCCGCAAAGCTTTGCATCCACGGCGGCTGCGATAGGAGCCAAGGTCATTCCCAAAACATTGGCAGAAGCCGTCAAGGCGGACATCGTCTTTCTGGCCGTCCGTTACGAGGCGCACCGGGATGTCGCGAAGGCGCTGCCGACCTGGAAGGGAAAGGTCATCATTGACGTGACCAATACCTACGGCGTGTCTCCTGAGGAATTAGGAGGACAGCCGTCTTCCAAGGCCGTCGCGCAAGCTTTCACCGGTGGAAGATTGGTTAAGGGGTTCAATCATTTAGCCGCAGCCACCCTGGATCAGGATCCGGCCGTACAAGGTGGCAGAAGAGTCGTGTTTCTAACCGGCGACGATGAAGGCGCAATAGCGACGGTTGCGGCCCTCGCCGAGCAGCTTGGTTTCGCACCCGTCAACCTTGGGAAGCTCGAAGAGGGCGGCAGGCTTGTGCATGCTCGCGACAAGACCTGGGGGCCACTGATCTTCCAGGACTTGTTCATGAAAAAGGCGTGACGCTACGCCCCCTACACATCAATATTCGCCGCCTGCAAAGCATGCGTCTCAATGAAGGCGCGACGCGGCTCTACGTTGTCGCCCATCAGTGTCGTAAAGATTTCATCCGCAGCGATCGCGTCTTCCACCTGCACCCGCAACAAACGGCGGGCTGCCGGATTCATGGTGGTTTCCCATAGCTGCGCGGGGTTCATTTCGCCCAGGCCCTTGTAGCGTTGCTTGGTAATGCTGCGATCCGCCTCGGCCCGCAGCCACTGCATCGCCTCGCGGAAGTCAGACACGTATTTTTCCTTGCGCCGTTCGCCTTCGCCGCGCGCGACCAAGGCGCCATCGCCCATCAGGCCAAGGAAGGTTTGGGCGGCCTTGGACAGCGTGGCGTAGTCGGCGCCGCGTACAAACATGCGGTCGAAAACGCTGACGCGTACGTTGCCATGGTGCATGCGTCGCAAGATCAAACGCCAGGAGTCGCCCTCTTCGTTTTCATCGACGCTAACGGTTACGCTGCCCGGCAGCGCAGGGTCGTCGATGGCATCGAAAAGTCGGGCAGCCGAAGCCGCAGCTTGCTCGGCACTGTCAAGGTTGATCTCTACGCCTTCGGCCATGGCCGACAGCGCTGGCATGTCTGTGTGGCGTGCCAGGCGGTTGATGACGGAGTCGGCCATGATGTACTGGCGCGCGAGCTCCGCCAGGGCATCGCCGGTGATGGGCTCGGCGCCTTCTCTCACGATAAGCGCAGCATCCTTCAGGGCAACCTGCAGCATGAACTGCGCCTCTTCGGCGTCGTCTTTCAGATAGCGCTCTTCGCGGCCGACCTTCACTTTGTATAGCGGCGGCTGTGCAATATAAATGTGGCCGCGCTCGACCAGTTCGGGCATTTGCCGATACAGCAGCGTCAACAACAAAGTGCGAATATGCGCGCCATCGACGTCGGCGTCAGTCATGATAATGATGCGGTGGTAGCGCAGCTTGTCGATATTGAAGTCGGGGCCTATGCTGGTTCCCAGGGCGGTGATCAGCGTGGTGATTTGTTCGCTGGCTATCAGCCGGTCGAAGCGAGCTTTTTCTACGTTAAGCACCTTGCCGCGCAGCGGCAGGATGGCCTGGAATTTACGGTCGCGACCTTGCTTGGCCGAGCCCCCGGCAGAGTCACCCTCGACGATGTAAATTTCGCACAGGGCGGGGTCTTTCTCTTGGCAGTCGGCCAGCTTGCCCGGCAAGCCGGCACCTTCCAGCACGCTTTTACGGCGTGTCATTTCACGCGCGCGGCGGGCGGCGTCACGGGCGCGGGCGGCTTCGATAATCTTGTTGCACAGCGCCTTGGCGTCGTTGGGGTTCTCCAACAGCCAGGTTTCCAGCGTACGGGCAACGGCCTCTTCGACTGCGGGGCGCACTTCGCTGGACACCAGTTTGTCTTTGGTCTGGCTGCTGAACTTCGGCTCGGGCACCTTCACCGACAAGACGCAGGCCAGGCCTTCGCGCATGTCGTCGCCGCTGGTGTCGACCTTGGCCTTCTTGGCCATGTCGTTGTCAGCGATGTATTTGTTCAAGACTCGTGTCATGGCGGCGCGCAGGCCGGTAAGGTGGGTACCGCCGTCACGCTGGGGGATGTTGTTGGTGAAACACAAGACGGTTTCGGTATAGCTGTCGTTCCATTGCATGGCGACGTCCACACCAATTGGCGTCTCGCCTCCTTGCGATTCGGTGCTGACCGAAAAAACGTTGCTGTGCAGTACTGTCTTGCTGCGGTTGATGTATTCAACAAAGCCTTTTACCCCGCCCAGGAAGGCGAAGTTTTCTTCCTTGCCGTTGCGCTCGTCCAGCAGGCGGATCTTCACGCCGTTGTTCAGGAACGAGAGTTCGCGCAAGCGCTTGGCCAGGATGTCGTAGTGGTACTCCATGTTCTCGAAGATCTGGCTATCAGCCAGAAACTGCACACGCGTACCCGTGGTATCGGAATCGCCAATGACAGCCAATGGCGCTACCCGCTCGCCACGACGAAACTCCATCTCGTGGGTATGGCCATTGCGCGAGATGGTCAGGCGCAACCATTCGGACAGTGCGTTCACGCAAGAGACGCCCACGCCATGCAGGCCGCCCGAAACCTTATACGAGTTATGGTCAAACTTGCCGCCCGCATGCAACTCGGTCATGACGATTTCAGCGGCGCTGCGATGAAATTCGTCGTCCTTGTGTATGTCGGTGGGAATGCCTCGGCCGTTATCGCTGACCGAAATGCTGTTGTCAGCATGGATGGTGACGACGATGTCGTCGCAGTAGCCGGCCAGCGCTTCGTCAATGGCGTTGTCGACGACTTCAAAAACCATGTGGTGCAAGCCTGTGCCGTCGGATGTGTCGCCGATGTACATGCCGGGCCGCTTGCGCACAGCCTCGAGCCCTTTGAGCATCTTGATGGAGTCGGCGCCGTACCCGGGTACGGCAGCAGTCATGGTTTGGTCTGACATAGTTTTGAACCTTATATAAGCCTTGCGGCTATCGAAGCGCGCCGAACCGGCGGTTCGGTACGCTTCCCAGCGTGCATAACGGAGAGTCGCTTAAATGCGCATGGGCATGACGACATACTTGAACTGGTCGTCGTCGGGCGATGTGATAAGCGCCGATGCATTGACATCGGGCTGGACCGACCAAGTGATGGCGTCGGTCTTCACATTGGCCAGGACGTCCAGCAAGTAACTGACGTTGAAGCCCACATCCAGCGGCTCGTGGGCGTAATCGATGTCCAGTTCTTCCAAAGCCTCTTCCTGCTCGGCATTGGTCGACGAGATGCGCAGTTGGTTATCGGATAACTGCAGCCGCACGCCCTTGAGCTTGTCGGTGGTAAGAATGGCAGCCCGCTGCAGGCTGCCTTGCAGCGCTTCGCGATTGATGGAAAAGTGGCGCGTATAGTTGTTGGGTATGACGCGGGTAAAGTCGGGGAACTTGCCTTCGACCAGCTTGGAGACGAGTTCGACATCGCCGAAGCGAAAGCGGATCTGGCCGGCCGCCACGTCGATGGAGACTTCGTCGTCGGTTTCAGACAACAGCCGCTGCATCTCGAGTACGGTTTTACGGGGCACGATGACATCGTGCCGGCTGCTGATGCCTTCGACCGCCGTACCGCTGTGGGCAAGCCGGTGGCCGTCTGTGGCAACGGCGCGTACAAAGCCGGGCTCGAACACAAACAACAGGCCATTCAGGTAGTAGCGTATGTCTTGTTGGGCCATGGCAAAGTGCACCATGTTGAACAAGTGCTTCAATGTTTTTTGCGGCAGCGAGAACGAGACATCCCATTGCTCTGGCTGAGCCAGCGTGGGGAACTCGGCGGCGCCCATGGTCTGTAGCGCGAAGCGGCTTTTGCCGGCCTGCACCGACAGCTTGGCGCTGGCCAGGCCCAGCTTGATGTCGCCGGTATCGGGCAAGGCGCGCAAGATGTCCAGCAACTTGCGCGCGGCAACTGTGGTCGACTCGTTGTCATCGCCGATGCCGAACTGGGCATGGGTGGTGATCTGCACTTCCAGGTCGGTCGCGATGAAGGCCACGTTGGCGCCTTCTTTGCGCAGCAGGATGTTGGCCAGGATGGGAAGCGTGTTCCGTCTTTCAACAATGCCGGCTACTGTCGATAACGGCTTGAGCAATGCATCACGAGTCGCTTGTACAAGTTGCATGGTTATCCTTTTAAGGTTTGTTCTAATACGTGTAGTGCATGGTTAAGCTCGGTCTGCTTGGACCTCGCGTCGGCGATTTTACGTACTGCGTGCAGCACGGTGGTGTGATCCCGCCCCCCGAACAGATCGCCAATTTCAGGCAGGCTTTTCTGCGTGAGCTCTTTGGCCAAATACATGGCAACCTGGCGCGGCATGGCGATATTGGCGGGGCGACGCTTGGAATACATGTCGGCCACCTTGATCTTGTAGAAGTCGGCCACCGTTTTCTGGATGTTCTCGACAGTGATCTGGCCGTTGGATACCGACAGCAAGTCTTTCAGGGCGTCCTTGCATACGTCCACGGTCAACACTTCCCGACCATGAAAACGCGCATACGCGGACACCTTGCGCAACGCGCCTTCAAGCTCGCGCACGTTGCTGCGCAGATGCTTGGCAATAAAGAAGGCGACCTCTTCCGGCATGGTCACGCCTTCGGTTTCTGCCTTGTGCAGCAGTATTGCCACGCGCATTTCCAGCTCGGGCGGCTCGATGGCCACCGTCAGGCCAGAGTCGAAGCGGGAAATCAGGCGGCTATCGATGTTGGACAGTTCTTTGGGGTAGGTATCGGAAGTAATGATGATTTGCTTGCGCTGCGCCACCATGGCTTCAAAAGCATAGAAGAACTCTTCCTGGGTACGGTTCTTGCCCGCGAAAAACTGGATGTCGTCGATCAGTAGCAAGTCCAGCGAATGGTAATAGCGCTTGAACTCGTCAAAGGCCTTGCGTTGGTAGGCCTTGACCACGTCCGAGACGTACTGATCGGCATGCACATACCGAACGCGTGTGCCATTGCCGTTGGCCAGCAAAGCATTACCGATGGCATGGATAAGATGGGTTTTACCCAGGCCCACGCCACCATATAGAAAGAGGGGGTTGTACGAAACGCCGGGATTTTCAGCCACCTGCAAGGCGGCAGCGCGCGCCAGTTGATTGGCCTTCCCGGTTACGAAGTTGCCAAAGGTCAGGTCGGTATTAAGCCGCGACCGATCGTGGGCGAGTTCAGCCGCTACAGAGCTGGCTGCCAAGGGTGGTGCCGGCGCTTTCGCCGACGCATCGGGCTGCGCTCCGTTGCCTGCCTTTGGGGGCAAGGGCAGGCGACCCGCAGGCGCGGTGCGCGTGGCGGTACCGCTGGCCAATTCAAAGGCCACTTGCACCGGACGCTCGAACCACTCGGTTGCCAGGACTTCGATTTGATGGGAAAAGTTCTTGCGCACCCAGTCGAGCTTGAAACGATTGGGCGCAGACACCCGCAGTACCGCTTGCGCTTCGTCGAAGGCAAGTGGAACCAGGGGTCGTATCCATGCACTGATTTGTTGCGGAGGAAGGTCTTGCTCCAGGCGTTGGACGCAAGTCTGCCAAAATTCTTTCATGTCCACCACTTTGGTAAACCTCGATTCTACCCTGTCGGGCCCATAGTTATCCACAAGGCAGGCTACAACATACCGCTAGTATTAGCGCTAAGCATTTGACTAAGCACCCAAAATTTGATGAAATGGCGGGCTGACCCCTTAAAAAATTGAATAACCCCCAACGTCGAATGCTGCTTCTAGGGGCCACGCACCGTTTAAAACACGTGCTGTAGCCACGGGGGCATAGACGAAGCTCTTTATTTTGGATTTTCCATGAAACGCACTTTCCAGCCTTCAGTTACTCGACGCAAGCGCACCCATGGCTTTCGCGTACGCATGAAAACGCGTGGTGGCCGTGCTGTCATCAATGCGCGCCGCGCCAAGGGCCGCAAGCAACTGGCCGTTTAAGCCAGCGCTTGCTGGCACTGGCTGGCAGCAACATGGCTAGTGCAACCGCTGCTGCCGCGCCGGCTACGTTTCCCGCAACGGCTCGCCTGCACCGCCCCTCCGAATACGCCTCTGCCTTAAAGGGTAAGCGGATTGCAAGAGGGGCGTTGTTCGTTGTAAGCACGCCACGCATCTCTGCCTTATCGCAACAACCCGACCAGGCGCGGCTTGGCCTTATTATTGCCAAGCGCTTTGCGGCCGATTCGGTCACGCGCAACGCCATAAAGCGGGTCATACGCGAAGCCTTTCGCCATAAGCGGCATCTATTGCCTCCAGCCGACCTGGTGTTCCGGCTACATAGTAAAGTGGCGCCAACGTCGCTGACGCAATTAAAAAAACAGGTACGCGCCGAAGCGGACCTGTTGCTGGATCGAGCAGCATCATGATCAAAAAAATCCTGATCGCACCCATACGTTGCTATCAGTATTTTCTTAGTCCCTGGGTGGGCCGCAGTTGCCGTTTTACGCCGACATGTTCGGATTACGCCATCGAAGCCATCGAAACTCACGGAGCGGTAAAGGGCCTGTGGCTGGGAGCGAAGCGCATTGCGCGCTGCCAGCCATGGTGTGCGGGCGGATACGATCCCGTCCCGACGCCCACCCACAAGCACCGATAGGGCAGGCCCTCCCGCCCCCGGTTTGTTGCATTTTTCCGGCTTATCCTGCAAGGGACCGAGCTACGTTAAACTGTTGGGCTTTTGCCCCGCTTTAACTCAAATACAGGCGCTATGGATATCCGACGCACCGTCCTCTGGATGATTTTCTCCCTCTCGCTCTTGCTGTTGTGGAACAACTGGCAAGTGCATAACGGCAAGCCCTCGCTATTTGGCGGCCCAACAGCGACGCAACCGGCAGAGCAAGCTACGTCTACGGCCGCGCCAGCCGACGCCACCGTTCCAACGGCTAGCGCCCCGGCCACCACCCCCAGCGCGCCCGCTGCCGATGGCAATGTTCCCGAGACCGGAACAGCCGCTGCGCCGACAACATCAGAGAAAATCAACGTCGCCACCGACGTCTACAAGCTGACCTTCGATACGCTGGGGGCACAACTGGTGAAGGCCGAGCTGGTGAACTACACCGCACCGGGCTCGGACACCGAACCCATGGTGTTGCTGGACAACTCCAACAGCTCGTTCTATGTGGCTCAAACAGGCATCATCGGTGCGCCCGCAGGGCTAAGCTTTCCCACGCATCTGACGCCTTATCGCCTGGTGGCTTCCACTAGCGAAGCCGATGGCTCGCGCAAAATTTCCTTCGAAGCGCAGTCGGGCGACGTCAAGGTCGTCAAGACCTATACCGTGCACGAGGGCCGCTACGACATCGACGTTGACCACCAGATCACCAACATGGGTAGCGAGCCAGTATCGCCATCGGTATACCTGCAACTGGTGCGCGATGGCAACGATCCGTCCGACTCCTCGTTTTTCTACAATACCTTTACCGGCCCGGCACTGTATTCAACAGAAGAAAACTTCCAGAAGATTTCCTTTTCGGATATCGACAAGGGCAAGGCCTCTTACGTGAAGCAAGCCGATAATGGTTGGGTCGGCATCGTGCAACACTACTTTGCGGCCGCGTGGGTCCCGCCGGCAGGCAAGCCGCGGACAAACGAAGTCTTGCGCGTGTCGAACAACGTATACGCCATACGCACTATCGAAGCGATTGGCGCCATACCCCCGGGCGAGAGCACCACGATCCACGCCGATCTGTGGGTGGGCCCGCAAGACCAGCAAGCCATGAGCGACCTGGCACCTGGGCTGGACCTGGTCGTCGACTATGGCTTCCTGACCATCATCTCCAAGCCCTTGTTCAAGCTGATGACCTGGCTGCATGCGGCGCTGGGCAACTGGGGCTGGACCATCGTGGCGCTTACGCTGCTGATCAAGTTGGTGTTCTACCCGCTATCGGCTGCCAGCTACCGTTCGATGGCCAAAATGAAGCAGGTCACGCCTCGCCTGCAGGCCTTGCGCGAGAAGTTCGGCGGCGATAAAGCCAAGTTGAACGCCGCCATGATGGAAATGTACCGCACCGAAAAGATCAATCCGTTGGGTGGCTGCTTGCCCATGGTGGTACAGATTCCTGTCTTCATTGCGCTGTATTGGGTGCTGCTGGGCAGCGTGGAAATGCGCGGCGCGCCCTGGATACTCTGGATCCACGACTTGTCAGTGCGCGATCCGTGGTTCATTTTGCCCGCCTTCATGATGGCCACGATGTTCTTGCAGATCAAGCTGAACCCAACGCCTCCCGATCCTACCCAGGCCAAGATCATGATGGTCATGCCGCTGGTGTTCGGCGGGATGATGTTCTTCTTCCCGGCTGGGCTGGTCTTGTACTGGTGCGTCAATAACGCGGTCTCCATTGCACAACAGCGCTACATCATGTATCGCCTGGACAAGGAAACCGTGGCGGCTCGCCGCTAAGGACTCGCCACCACGGCCTGCTGCAGACGCCCCCTCGTGGGGCGTTTTTTATGCGCCACTGGGTAATTCCTGATGGCAAAAGGTTTAAGCCTAATGTACCTTCATAAACCCTGGCACGATTTGCCAAGGAGCCAATATTGAATAACTTTGAATTCCGCACTGTCCCCTGCGTAGTGATGGAGGCCGGCATCACCAACCGGCTGGGCCAGGTGCTGCGCGACCGCTATACCGGGACGCAAGTTTGCCTGGTCACCGACCACTACCTACATACCTGCGGTGTACTGGATCAAGCCCTGGCCAGCATGGCGGCAGCCGGCTGGCAGGTACAGGTAATCGATGACGTTGTGGCCGACCCGCCCGAACACGTGGTGCTAGAGGCCGCCCGACAAGCTCGGGCCGTTGGGGCCGACCTGGTGGTTGGCCTGGGCGGCGGCTCGTCCATGGACGTTGCCAAGCTCCTGGCGGTCTTGCTGGGCAGCGACCAGCCACTGACCGACATGTATGGCATCGGCAAGGTCACCGGTGGGCGCCTGCCCCTGGTTCAAATACCCACCACCGCCGGTACCGGCTCGGAAGTCACTCCGGTTTCCATCGTCACCACCGGGGAGACCACGAAATCCGGGGTGGTATCGCCCACGCTGTACGCCGATCTGGCCATCCTGGATGCCACGCTGACCCTCGGGCTACCCAGCCGATCCACCGCGGCAACAGGCATCGACGCCATGGTCCATGCCATCGAAGCCTACACCAGCAAGAAACTCAAGAATCCCATTTCCGACATGCTGGCCATCAAGGCATTGCAACTGCTGTCGACCAACATATTGACTGCCTGCCGCGACGGCCAGAACCTCGCTGCCCGCGAGGCCATGCTGTTGGGCGCAATGCTCGCTGGCCAGGCTTTCGCCAACGCACCGGTGGCCGCCGTCCATGCGCTGGCCTACCCCATAGGCGGCATCTTCCATGTGCCCCACGGCCTGTCCAACGCCTTGGTGTTGCCTCATGTATTGCGCTTCAACGCAGCAGCAGCCGCGCCGCTGTATGCGCAGCTTGCCGAGGTAATGGTTCCCGGGTGCGCCGGTAGCGACGAAGCCCGTACGATCACCCTGATATCAACACTGGAAGACATTGCCGAAGCAACAGGCATCGAACGACAACTGCGCCAAGTCGGGGTACAAGAATCTGACCTGCGCCGCATGGCTCAAGACGCCATGAAGCAAACACGCTTGTTGGGCAATAACCCGCGCGAAGTCGACGAAGACGACGCCTACGACATTTACGCTGCGGCGCTCTAAGGCCACAAAGCGCGATCACCGGGCAGGCGCTTGGTAAACTGCGTGCAACCTTCATCCACGCTGTTTATCAACGCCCCAGCCTCATGACATTGCGCTCCCACGACCCGATCATCGCCATTGCCACTGCCCCGGGCCGCGGCGGTATCGGCATCGTCAGAATTTCAGGCAACAGCCTCCAGCCTTTGTTGGCAAGGTTGTTTTCCATGGAACTGAAAGCACGCCATGCCCATTACCTGCCTTTTGAAGATAATGAGGGCAAGGTCATCGATGCCGGCATAGCACTGTACTTTCCCGGCCCCAATTCCTATACGGGCGAAGATGTGCTCGAGCTGCAAGGGCATGGCGGACCCGCGGTCCTGCGGCGTTTACTGGCGCATTGCCTGCAAACGGGTCGCGATCTCGGCCTGCGCCATGCCGAGCCTGGCGAGTTCACGCAACGCGCCTTTCTTAACGAGCGGCTAGACCTCGCCCAAGCCGAAGCGGTGGCTGATCTGATCGACGCCTCATCCGAAGCGGCCGCGCGTAGCGCCATGGCGTCCTTGAGCGGTGACTTTTCCAACCGCATCAATGCCCTGGCTGAACGCATTATCCGCTTGCGCATGCTGGTAGAAGCGACACTGGACTTTCCTGAAGAAGAGATCGACTTCCTCGAGAAGTACCAGGCCCGGGAAGGCTTGGCGGCCATTCGCCACGATGTGCAAGCCTTGTGCGCGCAAGCGCGCCAAGGCATGATCTTGCGCGACGGCTTGCACGTCGTGCTTGCCGGCCAACCCAATGTTGGAAAATCCAGCCTGCTTAATGCGCTGGCCGGCGACGATGTCGCCATCGTCACACCTATAGCCGGCACCACCCGCGACAAAGTCATACAGCAGATCCACATCGAAGGCGTGCCGCTGCACATCGTCGACACCGCCGGTCTGCGCGAAACCGAAGATGCAGTGGAAAGCATCGGCATCGCGCGCACATGGGGCGAAATCGAGAAAGCCGACCTGATTGTCCATCTGCACGATGCCCGCCTGCCTAATGATGCGCTGGACAGCGCCATAACCGGTCGGCTGCCAGCGCGTACACCCATCCTGCAGGTGTTCAACAAAATCGACTTGCTCGAAGATGCTGCGCGCGCCCAGCTACTGTCGTCAGCGGCCGAATCCATCGGTATTTCGGCCAAGACCGGCGAAGGGCTGGATGTACTGCGGGCACGCTTGTTGGCTATTGCCGGTTGGAATCCCGGCGCCGAATCACCCTGGCTGGCACGAGCTCGCCATCTGGACGCTCTGACCAATACAGAGTCGCACCTGCAGGCCGCTGACGACCATGCCAGCCATAACGATCAGGTATTGGATCTGTTTGCGGAAGAGCTACGCCTGGCACACGAACAGCTCAGTGCCATTACCGGCCAGTTCACCAGCGACGATTTACTGGGCGAAATCTTTTCCAGCTTTTGTATTGGCAAATAGCTTGTTATTCCGCATTGGCAGCCTGCATCAGGCACATGGACAGCTTGTCGAAATGCTTTAGTGCCGCCGGCGTAAGCGCTATTTGCTTGCGCCGCGCATCTTCAGTGTCGGCCAAGCGGATCCAGCCCTTCTCCCGCATGGACTTCAACCTTCCATGTATGGTCGCCGGCGAACCAAGCGCCTCCATGGCCATGACATCCCGAACCGATAAGCGACTGGGTTGCTGCGCCTTGCGCGCCACCAATGCCAATATGCGCTCTTCCAAAGGGTCCAAAGTAGGCAAGGCGGGCAACCCTCTTACAGCCTCCACCAAATTCAAGAACCGAAGATAAACATCCGCCGGGCGCGTCTTGTCAGTCATAAGGTTATGATCCCGCTGGTACACGTGAGTGCGTCGTTTCTCATAGGACGATAGGCATGAAGCCCCAGTTTGGATTGCAATTGGCCATGACGGCAACCACTGTCGTCACCTTTTTGTTCATGCTGATCTTGAACGAGTGGATATTTACGCGCTCTGAATTCGTGCGCGGCATCAATTGGATCTACCTGCCGGCGGGCGCAAGGTTGCTATGCACACTGCTCTTTGGTGGGGCCGGTGCCATTGGCATATTGATTGCATCATGGCTGACATGCGTGTTCTATTTTTTCCCGGATGATTTTATCAGGTCGGCCGTAGGTAGCGTCATTTCCGCCGGAGCCCCTTACCTGACTTATCTCTTTGCGCGACGCTACCTGGGCCTGCGAGGCTCGCTTAGCAATTTGACCACCGGGCCGCTGCTGATATGTGTCTTTGCCTTTGCCATCGCTAACTCGGGTATGCATCATTTGTGGTTCTTGATGGAGGGCAGGCCTGCAAACTGGAGCGGAGCCCTGGTGATGTTGATTGGTGACCTCAATGGCAGTTTGCTGGTCTTGTATGCCATAAAGCTTGCGCTGTATTGCAAGGCGGCCCGTAAGCCTGCCTAGGCTGATTTTTGCAGGGCGGCGGGAAAATCGTCGTATACATCCAGCGCATCCTGTAAGCGCTTGCGCAGCAAAAGCACTTGCTCGCCACGGTGTGGTCCCACTGACATAGCCAGCTCTTGCATGTGCTGTCCCATTATCCTTAGTTGCTCTCGTTCTTCGGTCGAGTAAGACACCATTGCGCTAGTGCCCAACACCTGATTATTTGATTCTATTACTTTGATCATGGCCAGCCAGAACCCCAGTTGCACTTCTATGTGCTGCCGCAGTTCGGGGCTCCAGGAGTCTTCCAGTGAATCGCCTGCGACCGGCGTAGTCTTGTGTCCCATCGCTAACCTTCTTCTAAATGCTTGTTTGTTATAGATTGTATAACGGATGTGCCTGTGGATAAGCACGGGGCTAGCGGCGGGGGATAAGCTGTGGAAGGAACGAGAACAACAGCGGCCCGGCAAGCAGGCCGAAATGTTATCCAGATTGGATGCACAGGAATAAGCTTGGCTATGCACAAGGTCATAATTCTGCGAAGCCTTAGCCAGCAAGGGCTACAAGACTTATCCCTGTTATCCACAGACACCCATTATCAGTAGTCTTTATATATATATAAAAGAATGAACAACAACTGATAGCGAAGTGGAGCCTGTCCTCCCACAGTAGGAAAAGCAGATGCTCTGCGGTACAATTGCATTTGTGTCTGAAGCAAACCACTCAATGAAAACATCCACCGCAGGTGCTGCCCAAGCGCTTATGCAAACTCGCATCATTCGTGCGGTAGCAAGCTCGACGGCAATCGAAACAGGGCAGCCTGTCAAAGACCTGGAAGCGCTGCTCAAGATGCAGTCCAGCAAGTTCCAGCAACTTAGCCTGGCCCCTGTCACTCCGTAACAAGCCCTTGGTACGGACGCAGCGCTTGCTGCACCCATAGTTTCATCGATTCGTAATTGCGGCCCAAGCCTTGCTGTATGGCCAACACGTAGCCCTTCCTGCCCGACTCCCAACTACTGTAGTCCAGCGGCCCATGACCAGCCTGAGTGGCCATCACGTCTGCCAGCAATCGGCTTATTCTTCCGTTGCCTTCCCGAAAAGGGTGCATGAGAATAAATTCCACATGCGTCACCGCAATAGCCTCTATCAACTGGCCGGCATCAAAGCCCGTACACGGCGTCAGACGCTGTAAACACATTCGGTCGAACTCTTCCATCAGGCGCGGCAATTGCGTGGCAGGGGCGAACGGAAAACCGTCCTTGGCCATGTTCACCGTCCGGACTTGGCCCGCCCAGGCATAGACATTACCCAGCCAGCGCCGATGCCATTGCCGCAAGATACCTACCGAGATTCTGCCTGGTGGCAGATCGTGTTGCAGTACCGCGTCGTAAAGCTTTCTTAGCAACACCAGTTCTGCTTCGTCCATGTCTGCAGGATCGACGATGCCCAGCTTGTTGGCCAGCACTCTGCCGCCAGAACCTGGCTGTAGCTGTCCTTGTGACCCGTAGACCTCGTAGCGAGTACTCATACCGTCATCCTGTACAAATTATTACAAAATATCGGGCTATCTCAGGTTTGCCGCTCGCCGCAGTCAGGCTGTGGATAAGCTCTATGGGAGCTTGATGTGTATAGGATGTGGACGGTGCATGCACAAGTAGCCGATAACGATCGCGCCAAGAAGTTGTCCCGATTCCGCCCACCGACACAAGCTGTGTTATCCACTGGTCGAAATTCTATGCAAAATCTTGATTCTAAACATTAATATCAAGTTATTCGACTTATCCACAGACACCCATTATTAGTCATCTTTATAAATATAAAGAACATGTATAACTGCAATGATCACCGGCCACCTAAGCCATCATCACAAAAAAATACAGGGCTATACTGCGTTTGGTTCCTCAGCAAGCAAGAAAAAGGCCCGGGTCAGCGGGCCTGGGTCTTGGTCTAGATTTTTGCTAATCGGGTAATGGCAGTGTCCAGGGTGTCGTCTCGTTTGGCAAAGCAGAATCGAATCAGCTGATGGTTGGATCGAACTGCCGCAGCGTCTTGGTAGAAAGCCGAAACGGGTATGACCCCTACCCCGTGTTCCGTGGTCATCCATCGTGCAAAGTCCGCTTCCGGCATATCGGATATCGCGCTGTAATCGGCCAACAGGAAAAAGCTGCCTTGTGTTTGCAAAGGCTTAAACCTGGTGCCGGCAAGTCCTGCTACAAGCCGGTCCCGTTTTTGTTGATAGAAGCTGGAAAGCGCTAAATGCGCCCTGGAGCTTTTCATGTAGTTGGCCAGGCCGACCTGCATCGGAGAATTAACGGTAAACACCATAAATTGATGTACTTTTCTTATTTCAGCAGTCATGGCTGCAGGAGCGCAGCAGTACCCGACTTTCCATCCGGTGGCGTTATAGGTCTTGCCGAAGGACGAAATCACGATAGACCTGGCAGACAAGGCGGGCCGGGTGGCCAAGCTTAAATGCTGCTGGCCATCGAAGACGATATGTTCATACACCTCGTCACCCAGGAGAAAAATACCGGTGTTTTGCACAATATCTTCCAAGGCATCCAGATCACTTTCCTGCATGTTGATTCCCGTAGGGTTATGCGGAAAATTCAAGATAAGCAGTTTGCTGCGAGCTGTAATGGCGTCACGCACGGCTTGCCAGTCAATGGAATAGCGAGGCAGTTGTTCCGTAGGAGCTTGCATGGCAACAACTACCGGCTTGCCTCCAGCAAGCTCGATAGCCGGCAGGTACAGGTCGTAACAGGGTTCGATTACCACCACCTCATCGCCCTCGTGCACAAAAGCAAGGATGCTAGCCATCAGGGCTTCCGTAGCACCACTCGTAACCGTTACTTCCTGGTTAGGATCATATAGTCGGCCATACAGCTCTTTAACCTTGAGCGATATCTCGTTGCGAAGCTCCGGCACACCCGCCATCGGCGGATACTGATTATGGCTTTCCATCATGGCTTGACTGACCTTCGTCATTAGATCGATGTCGGGGTCAAAGTCGGGGAAGCCTTGCCCAAGGTTAATAGCCTTGTGGTCATTGGCCAATTGGCTCATGACAGTAAATATGGTGGTGCCCACATTTGGAAGCTTGGATATAAGTCGCATATATTTTTCTGCTATTGAAGGGTTGGGATTCTGATAACGCCATAATAAGTTGCTTAATGGCCTGACGACTAAATACCACATTGGGGTAAATAAGTATTTGATAAGTCAATACGTCGTGGTTATGCTCACACCTGAATTTTGTTTATTTTTAGGACGTTAAGCATCATGGCTCAAAAGGGCAAAGTAAAGTGGTTCAACGCTGACAAGGGTTTTGGCTTTATTACTCCAGACGAAGGTGGTACCGACGTATTCGCACACTTCTCCGCCATTGAGGGCCGCGGGTATCGCAGCCTGAATGAAGGTCAGGAAGTAGAGTTTGAAGTGAAGGACGGACCCAAGGGGCCGCAGGCGGCCGAGATCCGACCGCTGTAAACCAGCACTGACGTACCGAACATATAACAGCGCCCCGGCCCCATGCCGGGGCGTTGCATTTTTAGGCCTGGTTTGTTCACAATCTATACACCGTTTATCCACAGGCTTACCCACATGCACGGATGTTGTTTCACGTGGAACCTACCGTGGCTCTGTTTCACGTGGAACGTTGAGTGCCGGCATGTTCCACGTGAAACATCCAGCGTGATCAGGCACGTTTGAGTAGCAGCAGTATAATGCGGCCTTCAGTCCACTTCGCTTGAGCGAATCATGATTTACCCAGATGAATTCGAGGTTATTGTCGTCGGCGGCGGCCACGCCGGCACAGAGGCTGCGCTTGCCGCTGCGCGCACTGGTGCCTCCACGCTGCTTCTTACGCACAATATGGAAACGCTTGGTCAGATGTCCTGCAATCCATCTATAGGCGGTATCGGCAAAGGCCACCTGGTGAAAGAGATAGACGCCTTGGGTGGCGCGATGGCATTAGCGACTGACGCCGCGGGTATTCAGTTCCGAATTCTCAACCGTTCCAAAGGGCCGGCCGTTCGCGCGACCAGGGCCCAAGCAGACCGTTCTCTTTACCGACGTGCGATCCGTGGCATTCTTCAAAACCAGCCCAACCTCACTATCTTTCAACAGGCGGTGGATGACCTTATTTTAGAAGGGGATAGGGTAGTAGGCGCTGTAACCCAGATAGGTTTGAAGTTTCGTAGTCAAACGGTGGTGCTTACGGCGGGCACCTTCCTTAATGGCTTGATCCACGTGGGTCTGGATCACTACGCCGGTGGGCGTGCTGGAGATCCACCCTCGGTGACCTTGGGCCAAAGGTTAAAAGAGCTGAAGCTACCGCAGGGCCGCCTGAAAACCGGCACGCCTCCGAGGATTGATGCCCGTAGTATCGACTTTTCCAAGACAGAGGAGCAGCCAGGCGATAGCAACCCTATTCCGGTGTTCTCGTATATGGGTTCGGTCGATATGCATCCGCAGCAGCTTCCTTGCTGGATGACCCATACCAATGCCCACACACACGATATCATCCGCGCAGGGCTGGATCGCTCGCCGATGTATAGCGACAGTGGGACGATAGAGGGTATAGGTCCACGCTACTGTCCCTCGATCGAAGACAAAATACATCGTTTCGCAGACAAAGCCAGCCATCAGATATTTCTGGAACCCGAGGGCCTAAGCACACAAGAGATTTATCCCAATGGGATTTCAACCAGCCTGCCCTTTGATATACAGCTGGCTTTAGCCCGTACCCTGCCTGGGCTTGAAAACGCCATCATTACGCGGCCGGGCTATGCGATTGAATACGACTATTTTGATCCACGTGAACTGAGCAGCACGCTGGAAACGCATGCGATCAAGGGCTTGTTCTTTGCCGGGCAAATTAACGGGACGACAGGTTACGAGGAAGCCGCGGCGCAAGGGCTACTGGCCGGAGTCAATGCCGCGCGCCAAGCACGTGGCTTGGAACCCTGGTGGCCCCAGCGCAACGAAGCCTATTTAGGAGTCCTGGTGGACGACCTGATCACGCGTGGTGTGACCGAGCCCTATCGCATGTTTACCTCGCGCGCCGAATATCGGCTAAGCCTGCGTGAAGACAATGCGGATCTTCGGATGACGGAAGAGGGGCGGCGCCTGGGCCTGGTATCGGATCAGCGTTGGGATGCCTTCAGCCGTAAACGCGATGCTATCGCGTTGGAAGTCGAGCGTCTGAAATCCACGTGGATCAACCCGCGTACGTTGGAGCAGCATGTGGCTGAAAGCCTATTAGGAAAACAAATAGAGCGGGACTATTCGCTGCATGACATATTGAAGCGTCCGGAGGTTACCTACCAGATGCTGGGGCAAATACAAAAGGCCGACGGTAACGCCTTGCTTGTTGATGCCTTGCAAGAGGCCGACTACGCTGCGCAAGTGGAAGTCCAAATAAAATACGAGGGCTACGTGGCGAAACAACGGGAAGAAATCGAAAAACAGGCTAGCCAGGAGGGCCAGCCCATACCGCCCGATTTTGACTACGACGGCATAGACAGCCTGTCTATAGAGGTACGCCAGCGCCTGAAGTCCATACGTCCCGAGACAGTGGGCCAAGCCGCCCGGGTTTCCGGTATTACCCCAGCAGCGGTATCGTTATTGTTGATTCACCTGAAACGCCAGCAGCATCAAAAGAAAGCCGCGTAATGGGAGGCACGGATAACATCAAGCAACGTTTACGCAGTGCAGCTCAAACACTTGACCTGGTCATCGAAGACGATGAAATCGAGGCTTTACTAGCCTATTTACGCCAATTAGAGCGTTGGAACAACACTTATAATCTGACAGCCCTGCGCGATCCGGAACACATGCTGGTGCAGCACGTATTTGACAGTCTTGCAATCGTGCAGCCAGTGCAGGATATACTGGATAAAAACACAGTAGCAGCACCCGCTATTGCCGATATCGGCTCGGGGCCGGGTTTGCCCGGCATCATTCTGTCTATTATGCGCGCGCAGTGGCAGGTTCGCTGCGTCGATGCAGTAGAAAAAAAAGTGGCGTTCATGCGCCAGGTTGCTTCTGTCTTGCGGTTAAGCAATGTTCAAGCCCTGCACGCCCGTGTCGAACAGTTAGAGCCGCTGCAAGCCGACCTGGTGGTTTCGCGTGCGTTTGCCTCACTGGCTGACTTTGCGCGCCTGGCGGGACGGCATGTTGGCCCGGGTGGCACCCTGTTGGCAATGAAAGGGCGCGAGCCCGTGGACGAAGTCAGAGCATTACATGAAGAAACCGAATGGCGAGTCGATCATATTCAAGCGCTCGCCGTGCCCGAACTGGATGCCCAGCGTTGTCTGGTCTGGATGAGCCGTCAAGGAAACCTATGAGTCACAGCGCCATTACCGCCAATGTGTTCTGCATTACCAACCAAAAGGGTGGGGTAGGCAAAACTACCACTGCAATCAATCTGGCCACTGCGCTGGCCGCGTTGGGCAAACGGGTTTTGTTGATCGACCTGGACCCTCAAGGCAATGCCACCATGGGCAGCGGTGTCGACAAGAACAAGGTTGCGCAAAACCTTTATCAGGTGCTGATAGGCGACGCTACCATCGCCGACGCACGGGTGCGCTCGGAAGTGGGCGACTACGACGTCTTGCCAGCCAACCGCGAGCTGTCCGGGGCAGAAATCGACCTTATCCAAATGGAGAACCGCGAGCAGCAGCTCAAGCGGGCCATTGCACAGGTCATGGATGACTATGACTTCATTCTTATCGACTGCCCGCCCACGCTCTCGTTACTGACCTTGAATGGCCTGGCAGCGGCCCATGGCGTGATTATCCCGATGCAGTGCGAGTACTTCGCCCTGGAAGGCTTGTCCGACCTGGTCAACACCATTAAGCGGGTTCATAACAACATCAATCCGGATCTGCAGCTCATCGGCTTGCTGCGCGTCATGTTTGACACGCGTGTTACCTTGCAGCAGCAGGTTTCGGCCCAGATCGAGGCTCATTTTGGAGACAAGGTCTTCAAGGCCATTGTGCCGCGCAACGTGCGTTTGGCCGAAGCGCCCAGCCACGGCTTGCCTGGCATCGTCTACGACAAGAATTCTCGCGGCGCGAAGGCTTATATCGAGTTCGGCAATGAGCTCGTTCAAAGGGTCAAGAAAGAAGCTCTGCGCCAGCAAGCCCGTCCGCGCCCCTAACTGCATAAGGAATACACACTATGGCAACCAAAAAACCAAAAGGGCTGGGCAGAGGCCTGGACGCGCTGCTTGGTGAAGACGCAGCGGTGATCAGCAACTTCGGCAAGGCCGAACCTGAAACCGGGCAGCCTTCAACGCTGAAACTCACCGCACTGCGGGCCGGCAAGTATCAACCCCGCACACGCATGGATGAAGGCGCCTTGAACGAGCTTGCCGACTCCATACGCACCCAGGGCATCATGCAGCCCATCCTGGTGCGCCCGCTGACTGGTAAAGATGCGGGCAAGTACGAGATTATCGCTGGCGAGCGTCGCTTTCGCGCCGCCAAGCTGGCTGGTCTGCGGGAAGTACCGGTGCTGGTAAAAGAGGTAGAAGACAAGAACGCAGCCGTCATGGCGCTGATCGAGAACATCCAGCGCGAAGACCTGAACCCCCTGGAAGAAGCTCACGGGGTGCGCAGGCTGCTGGACGAATTCGGCCTGACGCACGAACAAGCCGCCCAGGCCATTGGTCGTTCACGCTCGGCCACCAGCAACCTGCTGCGCCTGCTTAACCTCACGGGGCCTGTACAGACCATGCTGCTGGCAGGCGACATAGACATGGGGCATGCGCGTGCCCTGTTGGCCACGGATGCCGCCACGCAAATTCTGCTGGCCAACGAAATCATCGCCAAACGCCTGTCTGTACGAGAAACGGAAAAGCTCGTGGGTCGCAGCCTGCGCGAAGCAGAAGGCTTGGCCGCCAAGCCGGCCAAGAAGACAGTAGCCGAATCGGGTGACGTCAAACGCCTGGAAGAAGCGCTGTCTGACCATCTCGGTACCAAAGTCTGCCTGAAAATAGGCGCCAAGAACCGCGGCCAGCTGCAAATCGACTTCCACGGATGGGAACACCTGAATTCCTTGCTGGAACGCCAAGGATTGTCCGGCTTGGTCGAAAGCTGATATCGGGGCCATCGTCTGTGAGCGGCTTGCCGAACACCATTTGACAGCCCTAAAAAAACCCTGCATAATTCGGAGTTCGCTTTTGGTGGGATTCCCGAGTGGTTAAAGGGGGCAGACTGTAAATCTGTTGGCCTTGCGCCTACGTTGGTTCGAATCCAACTCCCACCACCAGCAGCACGAAATTTAGAGATGTATACGCAGGTTTTCCATGCCGGCGGCTATAAGGGCTTCCGGCTGGGCTGCATGGGTGAAGGAATCTTTCGCGGGTGTAGCTCAATGGTAGAGCAACAGCCTTCCAAGCTGATGACGAGGGTTCGATTCCCTTCACCCGCTCCAGTAAATATTTTCGAATTTCGCCCGCTGTGGCGGAAAGCAACTAAGCAGTTGCCCATGTGGCTCAGTGGTAGAGCACTCCCTTGGTAAGGGAGAGGTCACGCGTTCGATCCGCGTCATGGGCACCAGAACTTTTTATTTATAGCTCTATTCCATCGTCAGGAGTCTGCCATGGCAAAAGGTAAGTTTGAACGGACCAAACCGCACGTAAACGTAGGTACGATCGGGCACGTTGACCACGGCAAGACGACAC
>JADKLW010000062.1_pt1 | contig 70061 bp, 61 predicted proteins | sample 8641881 | NCBI WGS metagenome assembly JADKLW01 (sample SAMN16272185, study PRJNA661076) | feces metagenome | isolation source: fecal sample from diarrhoea affected cattle B | host: Bos taurus | place: South Africa: Lokaleng Village, Mahikeng | collected 2019-09
CAAATTATGCTGGGGATATAGGCGTAGGCCCCCTACTGTCTTGCCTGTGATCATCCACGAAAGCGATACCCAGGGGTTATAGGAGGCAACACGGGTGGCATCGGTTCCGGCAGAAACCTTGACGCCTCTGTCCAGTATCTTGGCAATCGGTGGGGTCGCTTCTGCTGCCTTCGCTCCGTAACGCTCGACAAAGTACTCGCCTTGATAAGCCATGCGATGCTGCACAGCGATGCCGCCGCCCAGCTCGGCGATGCGATCGATGGACTTGTCGGAGATGGTCTCGGCGTGATCAAAGAACCAGTTAATGCCTCGCAGCGGGATGTCTTCATTGACCTTTTCAAACGCATCCAGCGCACGGGATATCGTTTCGTCATAGGTGGCGTGCAGGCGCCAGGGCCAATCGTTTTGCGCCAGAACGCGCACGACCTCTTCCAGTTCGCCTTCCATCTCCGGAGCGAGCTCCGGGCGAGGCTGACGAAAATCCTCGAAGTCGGCGGCTGAGAACACCAACATTTCTCCGGCGCCATTGTGACGAAAGTAGTCATTGCCCTGCTTGTATTTCACACTGCCGGTCCACTTCAGGAAGTCTTCCTTTTCTTCCTTGGGCTTCTGGGTGAACAGGTTGTAGGCCAGACGGATGGTCATCTGGTTTTCGTCGGCCAATTTCTGAACAACCGCGTAATCATCTGGGTAGTTCTGGAAGCCGCCGCCAGCGTCTATGACACCTGTGATGCCGAGGCGATTAAGTTCGCGCATGAAGTGTCGGGTGGAGTTGACCTGGTAGTCCAATGGCAGCTTGGGCCCCTTGGCTAGCGTGGCATAGAGAATCATGGCGTTGGGCCTGGCCACCAACAGACCGGTGGGGTTGCCCTTGGCATCGCGGATGATCTCACCGCCCGGGGGCGCAGGGGTCTCTTTGTTGTAGCCCACGGCGCGTAGCGCGGCCCCATTCAGTAATGCACGGTCGTACAGGTGCAGTAGAAAGACTGGGGTATCGGGCGCCACCGCGTTGATCTCCGCTATGGTCGGCAAACGCTTTTCAACAAATTGGTGCTCAGTGAAGCCGCCGATCACGCGCACCCACTGCGGCGCCGGCGTAATCGCCACTTGCCGACGCAGCATGTCCATCGCATCGGCCAGCGATCTCACCCCATCCCAGCGTAGCTCCAGGTTGTAGTTCAGCCCGCCTCGAACCACATGGGTATGATTGTCGAATAGACCCGGCAACACTTGCCTGCCGTGCAGGTCCACCACCTGGGTTGTGGCGTCGGCCAACGGCAGGACCTCGCTGTCCGAGCCAACTGCCACAAACCTTCCGTCTTTAACAGCGACCGCTGAAGCCAGTGGTTTGCCGCGATCGAGCGTCGTGATTCGGCCATTGTGATAAACGATGTCTGGAGTGGAATGAGCCACGCGGGTCTCTCCTTTAACAATGGTCTGTGCGACGCCTTTGCGTCCTAAAAGACCGTTGAATGCGACGGTTGACGCAAGCGTCGTTGCCGCCCCGAGAACGTTTCGACGGTTAGTCATACGGTGTCCTTCATTTGATTTCTTCCGGGCAGCTGTCCAAGCACATGTTCGGTGGCCTGCGTTGTAGCGCAAGCTGAAGTGAAGGCAGTACCGTCCAACAATTGCTTGCCTACCGGTATCACCTGCTCACCGATCAGCATGCCCAGCAGGCCTAATAACGCGACTAGCGGCGGCGCCGGCGAACGTACGCTAAGCATGCAATAGATAACGCCCACCAGCACGCCGGCACCCAGCGAGAAGATATAAAGCTTCATGGTTTCCCTCCATACGAAATCCGGCGTGCGCCGCCTGCCGCTATACGGACGCCGCTACGGGTGCGAGAGTTGGTCCGTGTGCCGCCCGCTGAGGCGCTTTGTGGACCATGGTGTAGGCATAATCGACCCCCATGCCATAGGCACCAGAGTGCTCCTTCACCAGTTCCATGACGGCGTCGTAAGTTGCCTTGTTCTTCCAGTCGCGTTGCCATTCAAGCAGGACCTGCTGCCAGGTCACCGGCACGACGCCCGCCTGTATCATGCGCTGCATGGAGTAGTCGTGAGCCTCCTTGCTGGTTCCGCCAGACGCGTCGGCCACCATGTAGATCTCGTAGTCGCCCTCCAGCATGGCCGACAGGGCGAAGGTGTTGTTGCAAACTTCCGTCCACAAACCCGACACGACTACCTTCTTGCGGTCATTTTTCTTAAGCGCGTCGCGCACTTTCTGGTCGTCCCAGGAGTTCATCGAAGTACGCTCTAGAAGAGGCGCCTCCGGAAATACAGACAAGAGTTCCGGGTAGCTAAAGCCAGAGAAGCTTTCGCTCTCGACGGTGGTGATGATGGTAGGAATGGAGAAGATCTTCGCAGCCTTGGCCAGGCCTACTGTATTGTTCTTCAGAACCTGTCGGTCGATGCTTTGAACGCCAAACGCCATCTGCGGCTGCTGGTCGATGAAGATTACCTGGCAGTTTGCCGGCGTCAGTAGTTCGAGTTTCGGATTGGTCATGTTAAGTCACCTATAGAGCATTCATGTGTCGGTAGCGATGGGCGCCCTGGCCTTCATCGCGCTAGTGCCATAATGGCGCTACCACTATCTCGCGAACGGCCCGCCACTAATTGGACTAGCTTGCAGTAATGGAAGATTTCTGCGAAAACAGTTTCCGTATGCCGGGAAAGCGCAAGCGCTGGTCTCTGGCGATGGGCGCGTGCCTGCTGGCCGCAGTTCTGCTGTGCATCAGCACGGCACCATTGGCATCAGAGCACCGGCTCGACAGGCTTGAGCATCGGCGCTGGACCGGCGCGGATGCTGCGCCCAGCCAGATCGGTGCATTGGCACAGACGAACGACGGCTATCTCTGGCTGAGCACCAACGAAACGCTTTACCGCTTTGACGGCCAGCGGTTCATACCTTATGCCGCGCCCAAGGGCGACCCCATCGGTATCGTTTCTGCCCTCAAAGCCGAAGACGAAGGTCTGTGGGTCGGCTTGCGCACGGGGGGCGTGAGTCTCATCACGGAAACAGGCATAACGCGTTATCCGGTTGGCGCGGGCTTGCCCCGTGGCGTGGTCTACAGCATCGCGAAGGATCGCAGTGGCGCCGTCTGGCTAGCCGTCAACGATGGCTTGGCGCGTTTCGATGGTGATGCCTGGCAGCGTATAGGCACTGAATGGAGCTTTCCTGGGCAACACGCGCATGCCGTGTTCGTCGATAGCACCGGCACCCTATGGGCTGCAAATGAAGAAAGACTGTTCTATCTACCGTCTGGCGCCCGCAGGTTCATCGACACGGGCGTATCGGTCGATCGGGTTAGCCAGATCACGCAGGCGCCCGACGGCGCGATCTGGTTGGCCGAACGATATGGCGGGACGCTACGCCGCATCATTCAGCAAGACGATATGGTGGCCACTTCAGTGACCGCAATCGATGGCGCCAACGGGCTACTGTTCGATAGCAGGGGCGCGTTGTGGGTGGGCTCAGGCGGCACAGGCTTGCACTATGTATTGCCTTTGGCGAACGATTCGCTGCCAGTACAACAAGCGCTGGGCATGGGCGAGTCGTTCACCGCCAAGGACGGGCTAAGCGCCGACGTTGTCCGTGCCATGCTCGAGGACGCCGACGGAAATGTTTGGATAGGCACCACTGCTGGGCTTGATCGTTTCCGGCCCCGGGCCATGGTCCTGGCCGATTTCCCCAAGCAAGCACTGAACTTTGCCCTGGCCGCCGGGGCCAAAGGCAGCGTGTTGGCGGGGACGAGTAATTTGCCCGCAATGCGCCTGAGCCGAACAGGACTCACCCACCTGGACGTGCCGGCGCCCATCCACAGCGCCGTCAGTGATCAGCGAGGCAATGTCTGGCTGGCCGGCAGTAACGGAATTTGGAAGGTACGGGATGACAAGGTCGATCGCTTGGCCGCCTTACCTACCGCAAATGACCCCGACTCGGCCGTCCGTGCGATGACCCTGGACCAAGCTGGCAACTTATGGGTGTCGATCAATCGAGCCGGTCTCTTCGTGCTTCGTGATGGAAGTTGGTCAGAAATTGCCTCGCCCAATGCCGACCCGAGCCAACGGATGCCCGTCGTAGCCAGCACGGCACCCCACGGCCGGCTCTGGTTCGGCTACCGGAATAATCTGATTGTCACTTACGACAATGAGCAGGAAAGACACTGGGGAGCAAGCGACGGCCTGGAAGTCGGCCATGTCACGGCGCTGATGCATCAAGACGATCACACATGGGTTGGCGGCCAGCGTGGCGTGGCCCTTTTTGATGGAAAGCGCTTCCATAGCCTGCAACTGCCCGACAACGGCCTGTTCGACAATATCTATGCCATTCTCGCTACGCCCAGCAACGCGCACGCGGACGATGGCAGCTATGACCTTTGGCTACATAGCAAAGGCGGTATCTTCCAGGTTACCCAGAACGAGCTGAAACAAGCCATGGCCGATCGGGGTCACTACATCAGTTATCGCAGCTATGAGGTGATGGGTGGACTGGCCAACGATCCGCATCAGGTACTGCCATTACCCACCGCCGTGCGGAGCACTGACGGACGCTTGTGGTTCAGCACCAGCAATGGTGTGATCTGGATGGATCCCGCCAGGCAGGTTCAAGAACATGCGGCTCCCGAGCCGGTCATCGACTCATTCACAGTGGACGGCAGGGAGCTCCCGACTAAACAAGCGCCCTCACTTGAACCGCAACCCAGGCGTATTGAAATCACTTACTCTGCCCTTAACCTCTCGGGTCATTCAGGCCTGCACTTCCGGCATCGCTTGGAGGGATACGACACGGACTGGCAGCAGGTAGGCGCCACCCGCAAAGCTGTCTATGCCGGACTGGGCCCCGGAAACTATCAATTTCATCTCCAGGCGACCAATCCGGACGGCATGCTAAGCGCCGAGGAGACCTCGCTGCGCTTCAGCATTCGACCCGTTTTCTATCGCAACCCCCTGTTTATTCTGTTCTGCGGCATGACCCTGGCTGGCATCCTATGGCTGCTGCATCGATTCAGGATGCGACGCACCGCCGAGCAGTTGCGCGCCCGTCTCGAAGAGCGACACGCAGAGCGCGAACGAATCGCCCGCGAGCTGCATGACACCCTCTTGCAAGGTGTACACGGACTGATGTTGAGCTTCCAGGCCGCCACGGAGTCGCTTCCCGACACCCACCCCGCGCGAGACAAAATGCTGGATGCGCTAGACCGGGCAGATCTCGTATTGGTGGAAGCACGTGATCGGGTAAGTGAATTACGCGATGCGAACGATCCGTCCTTGAACCTGATTACCGCGCTCACCGCCCTCATCAACGAGTTGCAACCCAGAAGCACCACGACCTTCACATTAAGCAGTCAGGGCACACCGCGGACGCTCCACCCTATCGCCGGCGAAGAGAGCTATCGCATCGGCAGCGAAGCCATCCTGAACGCTTGCCGACACGCGAACGCCAGGAATGTAAAGATCTCGATCATCTATACACGGCAGGGCTTGCAACTGATCGTCGCCGACGATGGTATGGGCATCGACGACAAGTACTTGCCTCCTAATGTACGCCCCGGACACTGGGGGCTATCCGGAATGCTTGAGCGCGCCAGGAAAGCTGGCGGAACATTGTGGATACGACGTGGCGACCCCAGCGGCACCAGCATTGAACTGACAGTACCGGCGGCAGCCGCCTATCGAGACGGTCAGCACCGCCGGAGCCCCTGGTTGCGGACACTATTCCGTTTAGGACACTGACCATGCAGTCGCCAAAAGAAGCAATTCGAGTCCTGGTCGTCGATGATCATCCGCTACTGCGGGACGGGATTGCAGCCACGCTCGCTGCGCAACCGGATATCACGATCGTCGGAGAAGCTGCCGATGGCCGGGAAGCGGTGCAGCTGTTCCGCTCGCTGCAGCCGGATGTCACCCTGATGGACCTGCAAATGCCCAAAGCCGACGGGGTCGAGGCGATCGTGGCCATACGTGAAGAGTTTCCGTTAGCGCGCATCGCCATCCTGACAACCTATCGACGGGACATCCGCGCCCTGCACGCCATCAAAGCAGGCGCCTACGGCTATCTGCTGAAAAGCACCCTACGCAAGGAACTGCTGGATGCCATCCGCAGCATCGCCGCAGGCAGACGCTATATTCCTGCGGAAATCGCTGCCGAACTGGCTGACAGATTGAGTCAGGAGTCGCTGACTCCTCGCGAAGTACAGGTTTTGCAGTGTGTGGCCATGGGCAAACCCAACAAACAGATCGCCGCGGAACTGATGATTTCCGAAGACACCATCAAGGGGCACCTGCGCAGCATTATGGAAAAAATGGGTGCCAGCAATCGCACGCATGCAGTCACCATGGGCATTCAGCGCGGCATCATCACGGTGTGACTCCCACTTATGGGGGGGCCATACCCCACCCATTGTTGTCTTATCCACAACGGGCCGTGCGCCTTAGCATTCAGGCATGCAACGATGAATCGCGTCATTGGTCCCAATGGCGCAGTGGAGAAAAGCCATGCATGCCGTTATTTCAACACGCGTCCACGGCGGTCGCGACCAGTACTGTGTTCCTAACGATGCCTACCACAGCGTAGGCCTGTTGCTGAGCCATGCCCAGACCTCTTTGAGCGGGGATCCGGACTCCACTCGTTTACTTCTGAGTCGCGCACTGACTATCCTGCAGCAAGACGAAGCTTCGTCGAAGGGTAAGCGGGCCTCTCTGGCCAAGTGGCAGATCCAGCGTTTGGACAACTATATCGACACTCACCTAGGCAGCCGGATTCGTACGGAGCACTTGGCTGCTGTACTGAAACTTAGCGCCAGGCATTTTTCGCATAGCTTCAAGGAGACTCTTGGCGTAACGCCGCTGCACTACGTGGCGAATCGCCGAATCGAATCTGCTTGCCGGACCATGCTTACGACAGATTTCTCGCTCACCGATATCGCTTACCGCTACGGCTTCTGCGATCAGTCTCATTTCATCCGCATCTTCCGGCGCCAGATCGGCATAACCCCTCACGCCTGGAGGCGTCTAGGCTCATTAAATCCGTAACACTCAACCACCACGGAGCATTTATCATGCAAGGGATATCTCGGTATTCAGATGGGAAACTTGAACTTCCGGTCCACGGAGAAATGACCTGCACCCCGCACGGCAATATACAAGGCCAGAAACCCCATCAGCACCGGGTACTCGATCCCACGGTCAATCCAAGGCCACGTGGGGCCAAGAGCATAGCTGATAGCCACCATTTCCACCGCGATCAGAAGAGCGACTGGTCGCGCCCATAGCCCAATGGCCAGCATGAATGCACCGACTGTTTCAAGCAGCATGACCAGAAATGCCAACTGCGGCGCGAACGGCAGGCCTATAACGTTCTGAATCAGATTAATGGAGCCCGCCATTGGATCAGCCATGGAGCCATGAGAGCTTCCCATGGCTTTTGGCAGCCCATGGGTAAACAGGATGGCGCCAAAGGCGAACCGGAGCACGGCATACAAAATAGGCTCGGCGCCGGCGTAAAGCACACGCAATCTGGGAAATAGCAGGTGCTCATGAGATGCAGGCGTCTCTGTAACGGTCTTGGTATCGATGTAGGATGTGTTCATGTTGATGGTCCTCGGAAGTGACGTGTAGAAACTACGACACCCTCAGGCTGCCCGCTTCGAGCAGTCACTGAGCGGCATTTGGCTGAACCCGCTTTTGCAGCGTATGAGCAAGAAAGGCTGCGGTCGCTCCCAGCGTTGCGGCTATGCCGAGCATGCCGAATGTGGTGAGCGACGGCGGTTGGTGTGAAGCGAAGTACGCGACCAGGCCCAGAAAAAGGCCAAGCAGGTTGTTGAACACCGGCGCCTTGGCCAAGGACAGCGCAATCACCGTAATGGCGAACACCACGGCACTGATGGCATAGCTGCTCAAGATAGGCGTCAAGACGGCCATGGCGTGGGCTGCGGCGATACCCAGGGCAGCACCCATCAGCACGCAGGTCAGGTTGATCGCTCCTTGCTTCAAATTCAGCCCACGAGTGAAGAACGAGATCCAGCCGACGAACATGGCCCATACCGGAACCTCGAAAGCCAGCACGCTGAGGGTGGCGGCCGATGATGCAATGACTGACTCGCCGATCACCACTTTCATGTGTGTGGAAAATGCGCTATTGGCCATGATGGAATTCCTCCAGATAAGTTAAGAGCGTATGGGCTTAGGCGAACCCGCCGTTGGCCCGCACTACCTGAGAATTGATCCAGCCCCCATCAGGTCCGACCAGGAACGACACGACGCGCGCGATGTCTTCCGGCTGCCCCAGGCGTTCCAGCGGAGCAAGCTTGCTTAGCTGGGCAACCTGCTCGTCGGTCTTGCCTTCAAGAAACAGTGCTGTAGCGACAGGCCCAGGCGCTACCGCATTGACCGTGATGCCTCGGCCTCGCAACTCGTTGGCCAGCACGTGCACCAAGCCTTCAACGCCGGCCTTGGATGCTATATAGGGACCATACTGGGGGAAGGACTTGGCAATCACACTGCTCGACAACGCGACAATGCGGCCGCCGGCTTGCAAGTGCTCAGATGCCTGCCCCAACACCAAGAAAGCGCCTCGCAGGTTGGTCTGAATAACGCGGTCGAATATTTCGATGCTCTCTGGAGCGACTGAGGCCAAGGACATGACGCCGGCGCTATGCACGACGGCGTCAATCGGGCCGAAGGCTTCCCGCGCCGTGGCAAAGAGTCGCTGCACTTCCTCGGCCTGGGATATATCCGCCTTCACTATGATCGCCTCCCCATCTGCCGCCTGGATGACCGAAGCAACGTCCTGGGCCTTGGCCGTGTTGCCTGAGTAATTCACGACGATCCTGAAACCGTCCGCAGCCAAACGCAGGGCGATGGCGCGGCCTATGCCTCGGGAGGCCCCCGTAACGATGGCCGACCCGACGGGAGATGTTGCGCTGGAAAACTTGTTGGTGGTCATGATGATTCCTTGATCTGAATGGGCGACTGCCTCAGCACGCCGCCATGGAAACCATGATGCCAATTGACCGCCCATGGATAAATGGTGTGAAATTGGTTTGTTAATCCAAAAACGATCAACAATCGCCTTGTCATGGATCGCTTTAACGCGCTGCGCCTCTTCATCCGGATAGTGGAGCTCGGCAGCTTCACCGAAGCCGCCAGCGTGCTGGACATTCCGCGCGCCACCGCAACACACGCAATCAAAGAGCTAGAGAAGCGGCTGGGGGCTCGCCTGTTGGACCGTAGCACGCGCCACGTAAGAACCACGCTGGACGGACAGGCCTTTTACGAACGCAGCAAACGCGTCTTGGCAGACCTGGAAGATGCGGAAACGTCCCTGAGCACTCATGTAGCGAATCCCAGGGGGACGCTACGATTGGATCTCCACGGAGCACATGCGACGATGATCATCCTGCCGCACATCGGCGAGTTCAGGCAGCGCTATCCTCAGATTGAGGTCGTCATGAGTAGCGGCGACCGGCTGGTTGACCTTATCAAGGAAGGCATCGATTGCGTGGTACGAGCCGGCCAACCACGCGACTCGTCGTTGGTGGTCCGAAAGTTGGCGGACATGGCTGAAATCATTTGCGCCAGCCCCGAATATCTGGCTAAACACGGCACGCCCACGCACCCGCGCGAATTGACGGAACACCAAGGGGTTGGCTTTTTCTCTCGCGGCCATAACGGCCGCTATCCCTTCAAGGTCATCGTCGACGGAGAGGTGAAGGAATTCGATGCCAGCGGCTGGATCTCAGTGAACGACGCAGAGTGCTACACGGGTGCGGCACTGGCCGGCTGCGGCTTGATTCAAGTGCCTCGTTTCCGGTTGGAGGAGCATTTGCAGGCCGGACGTCTTGTTCAGGTACTGCCCGACTGGCCTTGCCCCGAACTTCCCGTTTGTGCGCTCTACCCGTTCCACCGCCAGCTTTCACCCCGCGTGCGCGTATTTATAGACTGGGCTGCCGACTTGTATGCTGAACGATTCCCCCGCCGCGTGTAGTGTTATCTACGCGTAGTGCGTCCACATTCGCAAAACACGGACGACACGTTCCTGAATGAACACCTCATAGACCAATCGATGCTGGATGTTGATGCGGCGGGAATAGGCCCCCGAAAGATCGCCGACCAATTTTTCGTAAGGCGGTGGATTCTGGAACGGGTCAAGCTCCAGGATCTTAATCAACGCCTGGACTTTGGATTTGAAGCCAGCCGCAGCTACGTTTTTCGCATCCTTGAGCGCGGCATTGGCGAAGACCATCTGCCAAGTCACCAATCGAGCTCCTTGGCACTTTTTTCCAGCGGTTCTTTCATGCCCTCTTTGATCGATTCGCGCATGCCGGGCACAGAGGTCAGATACAGAGTCTCTTGGATCGCGTCCCAATCGGCTTCCGAGATCAGCACGGCACTTGCCCGCTTACCGGCAATCCGGATGGGTTGATGAGACTCGGCGGCTTGGTCAATGAGACGGTAAAGGTTCGCTCGTGCCTCGGACGCAGTCATGGATGTAGACATGGTATATCTCCAAATAACATCCGAATCGTACGGCTTCACGTACGTCAGGTCAAGGCGCCGCTTACTCCACCCCCACCGAGAAGGAGGGTTTGGCTTTAGTCGTCTTCACAGTCCACGAGCCGGACTGCCGGAACGAGCTGGAAGAGGCATAGGTATCTTCCATGAACTGGAAATAAGTCATCTTTCCATCACGGACCTTGGCAAGGATGGCAAATGGTGATGTGAAGACATCGCCCACTGCTACGGACCGGTAAGTAAACTTGCCAAAAATGGCGACGTCTTCGCCGGCGGCGATTTTATCGGTGATGGTGAAGTCTTCGATTTTCCAGTAACTTCCCACCTGCATGAATACGCTGCTGTAGGCCTTGGGACCCTTGTTCGTGCCGGTCCAGGGAAGGATTTTCTTCAGTTCCGGATTGTCGAAGTTAAGCGAAACGTAGGTTGCGTCCGGCGCGACCAATCTTTCCGCGGCAGCTGCAACTTTGTCTGGCCCGGTATTCGACAGGAATTCCATGACAACCGATAGTGAAGCAGCAGCCTGCGCTTCGCTAGTCGACTGTGCTTGGGCGGGGGTAACAGTTGAAATTGAGGCAAGGGACATACCGGCGGCGAGCGCTACAGCTGCGCCGAACGATCTAGTTTGAGCAATCATCATCATGAATTTTCTCCGTTTAGGGACCCGCGGCCCCGGAGATGAAACAGTAATAGCAGGCACAGAACGGGAATAGGACGATACTGCTCTCCTCGCACAATACTGCTATCCTCGCAGAAAACCGAAGCCCCACTACCGAAGACTTGCGGGGGGCATTACGGAGCCCGTAGCGTGGAAAACACTCATTTGCACCCCAGACCCGGCATAGCCGCGGGTGACGAGATTGTCGAGTTTGGCCCGTTTCGTCTACACATGGCGGGCCGGCTGCTGCAACGAAACGGGGTGGCGGTCAAAGTGGGCAGCCGCTCGCTCGATATACTGATTGCGTTGGTCGAGCGGGCTGGGGACGTCCTTTCGCGGCGGGAGTTGATCGCGCGCGCTTGGGCAGGGTTGGTAGTCGACGAGACGAACCTGCGCGTCAATATCGCCAGCCTGCGCAAGTGTCTGGGTGACGGCGAAGGCGGCGCGCGCTACGTCGTCAACCTTCCAGGCCGCGGGTATTGCTTCGTCGCTCCCGTAACCCGAGTGCCTTCCCAGTCTCCGTCCCGGGAACTGGGGGCCACGCGACCGCCGGTTTCCGCCGCAGAGCACTCCTTGCCCGAGCGACTCGGACGGCTCATTGGACGCGACGTTTCGGTGCAGGTGCTCGTCGAGTTGCTCGCAAAGCATCGATTCGTGAGCATCATTGGTCCAGGTGGAATGGGGAAAACGACTGTCGCGATCTCCGTGGCGCATACCTTGATCGATGCCTTTGGTGGCGCGGTGTATTACGTCGATCTGGCCTCGGTCACTGACGCGTCGGTCGTTCCAACCGCGATTGCTTCCGTGCTTGGCCTGAAGGTGCAAGTGCAAGATCCTAAACCGAGCATCCTGGCATTTCTTGGTGCCCGCAGGGCGTTGCTTGTCCTGGACAATTGCGAGCACCTCATCGACGAGACTGCGGCCCTGGGGGAATGGCTTTACAAATCCACGCCTCAAACCCACTTGCTTGCGACCAGCCGTGAGTTGCTGCGTGTCGAGGGCGAGCACGTCCACATCCTTCCACCGCTCGATGTTCCGCCTATCGGGGATGGGATGACAGCGTCGGCTGCGTTGCAGTTTCCCGCCGTCCAGCTTTTCATGGATCGTGTGACGGCAAGCGGCGTGCAGGAGCTACTGACGGACGAGACTGCCCCGCTTGCCGTCGAGATCTGCCGAAAGATGGATGGCATTGCCTTGGCTATCGAATGGGCAGCCGGTCGGGTGCGCTCGCATGGCTTGCTCGGAACCGCAGAGCTGATCGACAGCCGCTTCAATCTCCTGTGGCAGGGTAGACGTAGCGCACCACCCCGGCATCAGACGCTACAGGCGATGCTTGATTGGAGTTATAACCTGCTGTCCGAGCGCGAACGCAGCGTGCTATATCGGTCGTCAGTGTTCGTCGGTCCGTTCCCCCTGGCTGCGGCACAAAGAATCGCAGCGGACGCGGCCCTCACGGAAGTCGAAGTGGCAACGGCAATCACAAGCCTCATCGACAAGTCGCTGCTGTCGCCATCAACGTTCAACGGCTCGAGCTATCTGCGCCTCCTCGATACGACCCGTACCTACGCGTCGGTAAAACTCGCGGACTCAGGAGAGCTCGACACCGTCTCCCGGAAACTTGCCGATTACCTCATTGAGCAACTCGATCAAGGCAGTGGTCGCGAGATCGACCGTCGGGCCGCGGACCGTGATGTGATGCTGGTGGGCAACATCCGCACTGCACTTGTATGGGCATTCTCCGACGCAGGTGACGGCGAGCTGGGGGTTCGTCTGGCGGTACTCGCTGCTCCGCTTTTTCTGGACTTGTCGCTGCTGGATGAGTGCCATCGCTGGTGCCAGGCCGCGCTATTCCAACTGGACCCAAACGACAGTTCCGAGGCACACCTCATCTTGCAGGAAGCGCTGGCAATCTCCGCACTACTGACCAGGGGCAGTAGAGATGAAGTCCGCAATTCTATTGAGCGCGCGCTATGCCTCGCGCGGACCTTGAACGATCACGAACGCGAACTCGGCCTGCTCGCCGGCATGCATATCTTTATGATCGAAGTCAGTAACTCTCGTGCGGCGGTAGAGGTGAGCTTGCGCAGTATCGAGCTGGCCCGCAAGGTGGATTCTCCCGCAGGCATCGTCATGTCTGAGTGGATGCTAGGGTGCGCGTATCTTCTGGCCGGAGACCAACCGGGCGCCATACGCCACATCGAAGAAGGCTTCAAGCAAGCCGCGGCGCGTGGCGTCACAAAAATCGATATGTATGGTTATGGGCACCGAACCCGTGCACTCATCGTCCTGGCACGCGCGCTGTGGTTGAGCGGTGCCGGCGACCGCGCCGCTCAAGTTGCACATCAGGCTGTCAAGGAGGCTGCGCAGAACGAGCAGCCGGTTAACGTGTCGGTAGCCGAACTGCTATACGCTTCGACGGTTTTTCTTTGGCGGGGAGACGTAAAGGAATCGGAGACACTGCTGAACCGTCTTATCCAATACGTCAGTCGCTACTCCTTCGGTCCATACGTGGCATGGGGTATGACGCTCGCCGGCGAAGTGGCCCTCATCCGCAGAGAGTTCCAGACGGCGGTAAACAAGTTTCGTGAAGCGCTGGGTATCTTGCATGGGGAGGGACGTATCTTGCTGACGGCGATGCTCAGCCGATCCATGTCCGAGGCACTGCTCGAATGCGGTGAGATCCTGGAGGCGGAAGCCATGATCTCGGCGGCGCTGGAACGCGCCGAGGCGGGACATGAATCCTACGACAGGCCTGAGCTGTTGCGTACGCGCGCGCAAATCGGGTTCGCTTCCGGTCGGTTGGATGCACGCGCGGCCGAGGCGATGTTGCGGCATTCGATTGCGCTTGCAAACAGTCAAGGCGCGCTCAGTCTGGAGTTGCGCTCGGCCATGGCTTTAGGTGCGATGCTTACAAGCGAAGGGAAGACTGACGAAGCCTACGCGATCGTGTTGCAGGTATACGACCGCTTTACGGAAGGATACGAAACCCGCGATCTCAAGAACGCCAGGCAGTTGATTGAAGCCTGGCGCCCGGCCGCAAGAGCTGATCGTGCCTCGGATTGATCTCGCGGTTTGCACGGCTTTACACCACTTCACGAGCGCTCCGGCCAAGTTTCATACACCGGATAATCTGTATAGCCCACATGATCTCCGCCTCCAGAGCAAAACGCAGCCGCCCTCCAATCGTGCCTCCCCCGTATTGGCCATCCCGGTCGTTGATCCCTGCATTGATAAACTGCTCAATCAAATAGCCATTGGCACCGTGAGCCCCTTAAGGCGTCACTTCAAGAAGCAATTTGCCGAAATTCCGCCCCGAATAGAGATCTTGCAGCGATGACAGTGCGTTCTCGAGCCCCTGCCGTATGTCTTGCCGTGTCGTGAGATCGCCGCTCTGCATCCAGGCCGCCATGTTTTCCATTGCTTCTGGGAACCGGGTCCGATAATCATCGAATATAAATCCACGGACAGTCAGGCGTCGCATCATAATGGTCCACCAGAAACTGGGCTGTGTATCGGCGTCTGTCGCGTTGTATTCGGAAATAATTCCGCAAAGCGAGACGCGACCGAACACCTTCATGCGTTCCATGACGGCGTTTCGGATCGGGCCACCCACCTGCTCGAAATAGATATCTACGCCTTCAGGTGCCAGCTGATCCAGCGCTTCGCCGACATCCACAGATTTGTAATCGATGCAGGCATCGAAACCCAGTTGCTCGGTGACGAACGCACATTTTTCCGGCCCCCCCGCAATGCCGATCACCCGGCAGCCTTTGATCTTGCCGATTTGCCCGACGATCTGGCCCACGCCACCGGCTGCCGCCGAAACGACCAAGGTTTCCCCTGACTGGGGATTGGCGATATCAAGAAGACCGAAGTAAGCGGTGGGCCCTACGAGACTGAACGTCCCGAACGTCTCCGCCAGACTCAGTCCCGGGAAAGCGGCGAGCTCTGTAAGACCGGTGCCGTCGCTGACTATATAGTCAGCCCATTCGCCGACACCGCTTAGTATTGTGCCTTCCGCAACACCTTCCTTTTTGCTTCTTTCCACGATCCCGACCACCAAGCCGCGCATCGGAGCCCCAAGCTCGACAGGTGGCAAGAACTGCTCCTGATCGCTGATGAAAACTCGCTGTGCCGGATCTAATGACAAGTATCGGACGCGAAGCAGGAACTGCCCGTCGCTCAGTTCAGGGATAGACTCGGATCCGAATCGAAAATCGTCTGCAACGATTGAACCAGCTGGACGGCGTGCCAGGCGCCAGGCATGACGTGTCGACATGAAGGAATACCTCGGTAACTTGACGTAAAGATTTCTTTGTTGGGGCGGAATATCGTTGTGATCTTTCTACGGCAGCTTGGCGATTATCTTGATTTCAAAATCAAATCCAGACAGCCAGGTGGCCCCCACTGCGGTCAGAGTCGGATATGGTGCTTCGCCCCAATACTCGGGCACCACCTGCCAAATTTCCTCAAACGTCGCTTGCGGGTCGATCATAAAAACCGTGACATCGACCACGTCATCGAAGCTGCATCCGGCGGCTACCAGAATGGCGTTCAGGTTTTCAAAAGCCAGTCGTACCTGCTCTTTCAATCCTTGTTGCGGCGAGCCGTCTTCGAGGCTGCCAACCTGACCAGAAACGAACACAAACCCATTAGCCTGAATTGCAGGCGAGTAGCGATGCCGTTCATAAAGGGCCTGGCGTCCAGGTGGAAAAATAACGTTGCGTGCTGTCATGGAACTGATTCCTTCTTTTATTGGGCCAATGCCCGCCGTGTGTGTGAATGTGAGAATGTTAATGACAGGAACTGAACTGATAAACTGGCAAACACACATAACACTGTTTGTGAATCCCAAACAATGCCAGAGTCGGGGAGCATAGATGGACCGTTTCGATGCCATGCAGGCCTTTGCCCGGGTCGTGGAAACAGGCAGTTTCACCAAGGCGGCGGAAACTCTGCACCTGAGCAAGACGACCGTGACGCAGCTGGTGCAGCAACTGGAGGCACGCCTGCGCGTCACGTTACTGAATCGCACGACACGCAAAGTCAACGTAACCCCTGACGGCGCGGCTTATTACGAACGTGTGTTACGCCTGTTGGCCGACATGGACGATGCGGAAACCAGTCTATCCGGCGCCCTGGCGTCGCCCCGTGGCAGACTGCGGGTCGACGTCCCCAGTCCCTTTGCCAGCATGATTCTGGTGCCGGCGTTGCCAGCCTTTCATGCCAAGCATCCTGACATTCAGCTGCATCTTGGTGTCAGTGATCGTGTGGTGGACTTAATTGACGAGAACGTGGATTGCGTCGTACGCGGGGGGGAGATTACCAATCTGTCCCTGGTCGCGCGGCACGCGGCGGACTTACCGCTGGCGGTGTATGCCGCGCCGTGTTATCTCGCCCGCGAGGGCCACCCCGCTCACCCCAGAGAGTTGGAACTGCCACAGCACCGTATCGTGGGCTTGTCATGGTCGGGCACCCGGCGCGTGTTCCCGAGCACCATACGTCGTGACGGCGAAAGCATTGACGTGCAAGCTCGACCCGCCCTGGTGGTTAACGATGGCAATGCCTATCTAGCGGCAGGCCTGGCGGGGCTCGGCGCTCTCTGGCTGCCGTCCTACATGTCCCAGGCGCACGTGGCGCGGGGAGAGCTGATCCCGTTGTTTACGGATTGGCAGATTGATCCGATGCCAATGTACGTCGCCTTTCCCCAGAACCGACACGTCAGTGCAAAACTACGTGTGTTCATCGACTGGCTCGTTGCGTTGATGGCACAGCACGCGCCTGTCGTATCCAGACCTCCATTACGCGTCGGCGGTTAAGGCAATACACGCAAGAATGGCCGTGGCGCCGTCCCTGGGGAGAGCCATGGATCGATGTGTCAAGTAGCTACTTCCATAGCGTATGCCTCTGCGCCAGCTCATCTCACGACCCTTCTATAACAGCAGGCCAGTCCAATAAACGAATGGCGGCTTGCGAGATAGTGACCACGACGTAATCGCGCCCGACATACGAGCTCGGAGAGACAACGTAGCCGGCGGTGTCGACACAAACAGAGGATAAAGAAATGACTCAAGAACTTGATACCGAATTGACGAGAACACGCTACGGATTTCGAGATGTTGGTGGCGTCGAAGTTTTCTACCGTGAAGCAGGGCCCAGGAATGCGCCGGTGATCCTGCTCTTGCACGGTTTTCCCAGTGCCAGCCATATGTTCCGCGACTTGATTCCTCTGCTGGCTGACCGATTCCGGCTCATCGCACCTGATTTACCGGGATTCGGACAAACCAAGGCGCCCCCGCGCGGAACGTTTGACTACACCTTCGACAGCATGACCGATGTTATCGAAGGTTTTACCGCTGCCATGTTGCTCGACCGATACGCGATTTATATTTTCGACTATGGTGCCCCGGTAGGGCTGCGCCTTGCGATGCGCAATCCCGAGCGAGTGTTGGCCATCATTTCACAGAACGGCAACGCCTACGTCGAGGGTTTCAGTGACGAATGGGGGCCATGGGAAGCCTATTGGCGCGACCCAACCGCGAGCAACCGGGAAGCCTGCCGACCGTCGCTCGCACCGGACACGATCCGCAACTGGCAGTATGGCACCGGAGCGGATCAGCAGCACTTGTCGCCCGATGGCTACGAACTTGACATCGCCTACATGGCGCGCCCAGGCGCGGAGAACATCCAGCTTGATCTGATCCTCGACTACCGCAACAACGTTGCGCTGTATCCGGCTTTCCAGGCTTACTTTCGCGAGCACCTCCCGCCGCTCCTGGCCGTTTGGGGTCGTCATGATCCCGCATTCCTGCCTGCAGGCGCTGACGCTTACAGGCGGGATCTGCCGAATGCGCAAATTCACCTCCTCGACGCAGGACATTTTGCTTTAGAGACGCATGCGCAAGAAGTGGCTACCTTGATGCGCGAATTTCTCGAGCCGATAGTCCGTCCATCAATACGGCCCTAATCTTCAAATTTCGGACGATCGTCCAATAATAAGCGCCGTGGTCTTGAGCGGCCTCCGCCTACTCACACAGTGCTTAGCCCGAATTTGCTTGCGCTTCGAAAATATCACTCGAACGAGGATAGAAATGATGATTAAAAGATTATTGATCGCATTAATGGCAGTTCTTTGCGCTTCTGCCATCCAGGCACAGTCCGGGCAGGAGCCTCCGGGCGCAGACTTGATCGTGTTCAATGCAAGGATTTTCACAGGCAATCCCGCCCAGCCCGAAGCGTCTGCCTTGGCAGTGAAGCATGGCCGCATTTACTCAGTCGGCGCCGACGCCGAAATTCTTGATCTGCAAAGCTCCAGCACCGAGATCATCGACGCTGGCGGTCGCAGAATGATCCCGGGTATCAGCGATGCCCACACCCACGTGCTCAATGAGAGCAGCTTCACTTACAACGTACGTTGGGACGGCGTGCCCACGCTTCGGCGGGCATTGACCATGCTAAGCGAGCAGGCAAGGCGAACGCCGGCGGGTCACTGGGTCAAGGTGATCGGAGGCTGGTCGCCCTACCAGTTCGAGGAGAATCGATTCCCCACTATGAAAGAACTGCGTAAGGCGGTGCCGAACCGCCCTCTTATCGTGCAGTACGCCTATAACCGCGCCTTCTTGAACGAGCAAGCGATGGAGGCATTCGGCGTGGGCACTGATCGTTTTCCTGAATTGCCCGGCACTGAGTTCGAGAAGGACGACCAGGGAAACTACACGGGTGTCGTTCATGGCTACACCTTCACGTTTATCGCCATGGAGACTATGGTCCCGCAACCTTCTTTCGATGAACAGGTGAGCGCGCTGATCCATGCCATCCACGGTCTCAATCGTTTCGGGGTTACCTCAGTCATTGATGCTGGCAACAGGGGCTACCCTAACGCCCAGGCCACCGTAGAGGTGCTTGCCCGCGACGACCGCCTTAACGTGCGCATGCCCTTCGTGGACATGCAGTTCGGTGACGGCACCCCAATGAACATGGTTGACGCACAAATTGAAGCGATCACCAAAACTGCGCCCGTCAGCCCCGGGCATAATCTGCACCCAACATTGGCGCATGGCCAGGTGTATCGAGGTGCAGGAGAAGTGTTGGCTTTACACGTGCACGATCACGAGAATTTCGACCGCCCGGCGGTCATCATTGATCCCAAAGTCATGCGGCAACACGTCGAACAGGACGTGAGAAAGCTGGTTCAGCGGCGAATTCCTTTTCGGATGCACATCAGCTACGACGAAAACATTTCTCCCTTCCTTGATGCATTGGAGGAGATGAACGAAACGTCTCCCCTAGCCGCCCTGAAGTGGAGCATTGAGCACGCTGAAACTATTAGCCCAGAGAACATCGCCAGGGTCAAAGCGCTCGGCGGCGGAATTGCCTTGGATACCAAGATGGCGCTGCACGGAGATGGTTTTATCGAAACCCACGGCCGCGAAATGGCTTTGAAAACTCCGCGCCTGCGCCAGCTCGTCGACAGTGGCGTCCCTCTGGCCATGAGCACCGATGCTTATCGGGCCTCCACCTTTAACCCGTGGGTCGGCATCAGCTGGATGGTGTCCGGGCGGTCGGTTTCCGGATCCGAAGTGCTTGCCGTGAACAACCGCCTCTCTCGCGCCGAGGCGCTGAAACTATTCACCAGTGGTCCAGCGTGGTTCATGAACGCAGAAGCCGAAATGGGCATGATTGCACCGGGCAATCTGGCAGATTTCGCTCTCTTGGACAGAGACTACTTCACAGTGCCCGAGGATCAGATCAAGTATGTATCGTCGGTTTTGACCGTCATGGATGGCAGGGTGGTGTTCGGTGCGCAAGACTACAGCACCCTTACACCGTCCCTGCCGGACATACTTCCCGCCTGGTCGCCCATTAAATATCTTGGGAACCACTACGAGCCCAGGTGAGCCGGCCCAGTGATTGCGCTTTCAAACAATCAAGGCGCGCCCTCGCGGTTTACACGGCTTTACACCACTTCACGAGCGCTCCGGCCTGCGACCTCCGAGAATAAGAAGACGTCATTCAGGGGCCGTACGCCCTGCGAGGGGTGTTTGCATGGCTCGTCAGTCTAGCGGTTTGATTCTTCCCAAAATAGTCGCACAGTTCATAGAGGCAACCAATGCGGGGGACCTATCCCGTGTCCTTGACGTCTTCGCGGCGGATTCCATCGTCAACGATCAGTTACAGCAATGGCGCGGGTTGGCCGAACTGAGCAACTGGGCCCAGCGTGACGTTATCGGGGAGCAACTGACGCTACGCCCCATTCATTGCCTTCAACATTACGGTCACTGCGTTGTTGCCGCTCATGCCGACGGAACATTCGATAAGCGTGGGCTGCCGGACCCGCTGGAGGTCCTGCTCTACTTCACTCTGGCCGACGACAAGATCGTGCAATTGATCGTTCTGCGCGATCTCTCCGGCACATCTCCTTTTGATGGTTCCTTACGCAGTTCAGCGTAAAGCGACGAAGTCTGCGAGGCACCAGCTTTACGGGATTTCTCAACACTTTACTTAGCATTTGGGCAGTTCTGACCGATCATCTTCCTTACGTGGATCGAGATCCCTAAACGATCCCTAGCGGAGAAAATGCCATGACAAATTATGCAAGGTTAGCCACCGGGGCTCGTGAACAGAGCAGCCAAGGTGGGGTTATTCTGACAGCGACTTTGCTCGAGCTGCTCACTGCTGCCCAATCCAAAGTTGAGCTCGATCGAGATGCTGCACAAGCCTGCTTGTCCCGCGCGACGGCCTTGCTTAGTGCCAGCCTGGAGCGCGAACGCGGACCCAAGAGCGAAAGCGCATTCCGCGGCGGGCTGCCAGCTTGGCAGGCCAAACGCTTGACAGCTTTCATCGAGGAGAATCTGGAACAGCCTATCAGGAGTCCTGATCTGGTTGCGCTAACTGGATTAAGCCCCGGGCATTTCTTTCGAACTTTCAAGGAAACGTTCGGCCAGACCCCATTCGCCTATATCGCGAGATTGCGCATCGAACGCGCTCAGCAAATGATGCTGACGAGCAGCCATTCCCTTTGTGAGATTGCCCTGGATTGCGGGATGTGCGATCAGTCCCATCTCACGCGCATGTTCAGGCAATGGGTGGGGATGACGCCCGGTGAATGGCGGCGCGTACATTGTCTTCGGACGAATTAATGTGCAGCACATTCCCCGGGCGTTGGGCCATGACGTGGCAATTCGCCAAGTCTGCCAAGGTACCCACGCTTGCGACACCATCACGCCGGGCTTACGTTTTTTTGTGATCTTCCCAAGGGTCGATTACTTTCACGCCGGCCGCTTCATAGGGCGAAGTGTCACGCGATGCCACGATGAAGCCCCGGGAGGCCGCAACGGCTGCGATGTAGCCGTCTGGCGTGGGCAAACCACGCCCACCGCTCCGGGCCGTAAAGGCCAGGTCGGCGTAGTGGCGCGCTGCATCCGTATCAAACGGCAGGACACGATCCTTAAACAGCTGCAACAGGTCGGTTAGAGCACGGTCTAGCATGTCCTTGCGCTTGCCCGCGGGTAGCGCCCGAATGCCAAACAGCAACTCGGCCAACGTGACGCTGGATAGATACAAGGTTTCCGCCGCCTGCTCGTTCAGCCAGGCTATCACGTTCGCATCCGGTGTCGGCTTCATCGCCTCGGAAACGACATTGGTATCCAGGACGATCATTCAGTCGAAACTTACCGGTTTGGCCGGAGTCTTATCGCGCACACTTTCGAAGACAGCAAACTCTTCGTCGGTCAGCCCAACCTTGCGGCCGATGGCGGCCAGGGCATCCCCCACACGCACGCGCTTCTCCGGCTTGACCACTGCCGCCAGAATCTCACGCACCTCGGCTTCCGTGCTACGGCCATGCTCGGCCGCCCGTACACGCAAAGCACGATGCACGTCATCCGGCACATTTCTTACAGTTAGAATTGCCATAATTCGAACCCTCCAGTTTGCTGTCTTTGACAGCAATTATATAGCAATGCAGTCATTCAGGCAAATCGCAAACGCTACCCCTTTTCTGCCACCAAATACACCCAAAAACATTGGATGAGTGTCCAACGTTTTTGGCTGCAGTTCATTTGGCGGGCTTCTATGCCATCAGCTCCCGGGCCCTGCCATACGTGGAATCACTCCCACTCTATCGTCGCAGGCGGCTTGCTCGATACGTCATACGTAACCCGGTTGATCCCGCGCACTTCATTAATAATGCGCGACGACACCTTCTTGAGCAGCGCGTAAGGCAGCTCGGCCCAATCGGCGGTCATGAAGTCGGAGGTCTGCACAGCTCGCAAGGCCACCACATAGTCATAAGTGCGACCATCGCCCATCACACCCACCGACTTCACCGGCAAGAATACGGCGAACGCCTGGGAGGTCAGCTCGTACCAGCTTTTATTGCTGATGGGATCTATGGTCTTGCGCAGCTCTTCGATGAAGATCGCATCGGCACGGCGTAGCAGGTCGGCGTACTCTTTGCGGACTTCGCCCAGGATACGCACGCCCAGGCCGGGGCCCGGGAAAGGATGGCGATACACCATGGCTGGCGGCAGGCCGAGCGCCACGCCCAGCTTGCGAACTTCGTCCTTGAACAGTTCGCGCAACGGCTCCAGCAGCTTAAGGTTAAGCGTATCGGGCAAGCCGCCGACGTTGTGGTGCGACTTGATGGCGACAGCCTTGCCGGTTTTAGAGCCGGCCGATTCAATGACGTCCGGGTAGATGGTGCCTTGCGCCAACCATCGCGCGTTTGGCAGCTTGCCGGCTTCGGCCTGGAATATTTCCACGAATTCGCGGCCTATGATCTTGCGCTTGGCCTCAGGGTCGGACACCCCTCCGAGCTCGCCCATGAAAACATCGGTGGCATTCACGTGTATGACCTTGATGCCAAAGTGATCAGCAAAGGTGGCCATGACTTGTTCGGCTTCGTTAAGGCGCAGCAGACCATGATCGACGAACACGCAAGTAAGCTGATCGCCTATGGCCTTGTGCAGCAAGGCTGCGGCAACGGAAGAGTCTACACCGCCGGACAAGCCCAGAATGACTTCATCGGTGCCCACCTGTGCGCGTATGTTGGCTACGGCCTCTTCCACATAATCGGGCATGCTCCAGTCGCGATTGCAGCCGCAGATCTCCGTAACGAATCGGGCCAGTATGGCTTCGCCCTGCGTCGTATGCGTGACTTCCGGATGGAACTGCAGCGCGTAGAAGCTGCGATCTTCGTCGGCCATGCCGGCAATGGGACACGAAGGTGTGGAGGCCATGAGCTGGAAGCCAGGAGGCAAGGCAGTGACCTTGTCACCATGGCTCATCCATGCCTTGAGCATGCCGTGGCCTTCGGTGGTGATGAAATCCTGCAGGCCGTCCAGCAAGCGCGTGTGGCCATGAGCCCTGACTTCGGCGTAGCCAAATTCGCGATGGTCCGACCACTCTACCTTGCCGCCCAGTTGCGAGGCCATGGACTGCATGCCGTAGCAGATGCCCAGCACCGGTACGCCCGCAGTAAAAACGGCGGACGGCACTTTCATCGACTCTTCGGCGTAAGCCGAGGCATGGCTGCCTGACAGAATGATGCCTTTGAGGCCTTGCTGCGCCTGGATGAACGCATCATCGACATCGCCCGGATGGATCTCGCAGTAAACACCCGCATCGCGTACGCGCCGCGCAATCAATTGGGTGACTTGTGAGCCATAGTCGAGAATGAGAATACGCTGGTGCATGGTGGACGGGTCAGAAAAAGAAAATCAAGGCGTTAATGTACCGTATCGGACCCGGTTACGCTGGCGCAACACCACAACTGCCGCTACAGTTTGGGGTGAACAGGAGCATCCATGCAACAGAAGTCGTCGGCCACGCTATTGGCTTTTTCCGGATTTATCGCGCTTGCCGTCGCGATGGGTATAGGCCGCTTTGCCTTCACACCCTTGCTGCCCATGATGCAGCAGGACGTCGGGCTGGGCCTGGCGGAAGGCGGATGGCTAGCCAGCGCAAATTATCTGGGCTACCTGGTCGGGGCCTTGATCGCCATCGTCCTGCCCTCCTCGCCCGCTACCTTGCTGCGCACGGGCTTGATCCTGGTCGTGGCGACGACAGCCCTGATGGGTATCACCGACAACTGGCTGGGCTGGCTGACATGGCGCTTCATCGCCGGGGCCGCAAGCGCTTGGGTGCTGGTCAGTACCACTTCGCTATGCTTGACGCGGCTGGCCGCGCTGGGCCAACCGCAAAAGGCAGGCGTAGTCTTTGCGGGTGTGGGCAGCGGTATTGCACTGGCCGGACTGCTGTGCATGGGGATGGGGCTGGGCGACCTTAGTTCGTCGGCGGCATGGCTTGTTCTGGCCCTGTTTGCGCTCGCCGGGGCATGGAGCACGCGCAGCTTATGGGCCGACGCCGTACCGGCACCCAAGGCGGCGGCTACGCCCCAAACCTCTGCGCCGGCTCCTGCCCGAAATGGCCACTGGCGCCTGATCCTGTGCTATGGAATTTTTGGGTTCGGCTACATCCTGCCAGGCACCTTTCTGCCGGCCCAGGCCCGCCTTCTGGTTGCCGACCCGGCAATATTCGGGCTGGCATGGCCGGCCTTCGGTCTGTCGGCGGCTATATCCACGTTGATGACAGGCCGCCTGGTGGCGCGCTACCCTCGCCGCCGCATCTGGGCGGCATGTCAGCTCATCATGACCGCAGGTGTCTTGCTGCCCGTGTTGTGGCACACGCTTTCGGCTATTGTCATCGCGGCGCTGTGCGTGGGCGGCGCCTTCATGGTGATAACCATGGTGGGCCTGCAAGAAGCGCAAGCGGTGGGCAGCGGCAATGGCCGAAAACTGATTGCCGCCCTGACTGCGTCGTTTGCCGCAGGCCAATTGATAGGCCCCTTGTTTTTCAGCCTTACGCATAGCTGGTTCGGTGCGCAACTGGAGCACGCCTTGATTCTCGCTGCCGTGTTGCTGGTGTTGGGCAGCATCTGGCTGATCAGCCCCGAAGGCAAGGCCCATGGCGCACACGAACCGACGCTGCCCGGCCGGCCGCCCACGAATTAGCATGCAAGCTCACAGGACTTCCACCCATGACCGACTCAAAGACTGACTCGCACACTTTCGTACTGGTTCACGGCGCCTGGCACGGTGGCTGGTGCTGGTCCAGGGTGGCGGCCCGCCTGCGTAACAAGGGCCACGAGGTTTACACCCCAACCTTGACCGGGCTGGGCGAGCGCAGCCACCTGTTAGGCCCCGACATCACGCTGAACACCTTCGTGCAGGACATCACCAATGTGTTGCTGTGGGAAGATCTGCACAATGTGATTCTGGTGGGCCACAGCTTTGGTGGCCTGGTGATTGCCGGGGTGGCCGATCAACACGCCGGGCGCGTGCAGCAACTGGTCTTTCTGGACGCCTTCCTGCTGGAGAACGGCATGGCAACTTTCGATACGCTGCCCGCCGATGTAGTGCAAAAATTGCGCGACGCCGCGAGACAGCCAGATGGTTCCACGCCCACCCTGCGTCCGCCACGGCCCGCCAGCCTAGCCTTGACCCAGCCCGCCGACGCCCTGTTTGTGCAAGGGCGGTTGACGCCTCACCCGCTCAGCACCTACGAATCACCGCTTATGCTAAGTCATCCGCTGGGCAATGGCCTGCCCGCCACTTATCTCAGTTGCGTCAACCCAGCATTCCCGGCGGTCGACGATGCAAAAAAATGGGTGCGTGCCAATACGAGCTTCAGCTGGATGGAACTGGACGCGGGCCACGATGCGATGGTGTCTGCCGCCGGTGTGGTGGCAGACACCTTGCTACAGTTAGCGTCCAGTTAAGCGTCGTTTAGTCGGCGCGGTAGTTCGGCGCTTCTTTGGTGATCTGCACATCATGGACGTGCGACTCGCGCACGCCGGCCGCCGTGATCTCGACGAATTCGGCCTTGGTGCGCATTTCCTCGATGGACGCGCAACCGCAGTAGCCCATGGAAGCTCGTATACCGCCAACCAGCTGATAAATAATGGCGATGACGCTGCCCTTGTAGGGCACGCGGCCTTCGATGCCTTCAGGCACCAGCTTGTCGACATTGTTGGCGGGATCCTGGAAGTAGCGGTCGGCAGAACCTTCTGCCATCGCACCCAGGCTGCCCATGCCGCGATACGACTTGTACGAGCGGCCCTGAAACAACACGACCTCGCCCGGCGCTTCTTCCGTGCCGGCAAACATGCCGCCCATCATGCAGGCCGACGCGCCTGCCGCCAGGGCCTTGGACACATCGCCGGAATAGCGGATGCCGCCATCGGCAATCAGCGGTACCCCGGTGCCTTCCAGTGCCTTGGCAACGTCGGCAATCGCCGTGATCTGCGGAACGCCCACGCCGGCAACGATACGGGTGGTGCAAATGGAACCCGGCCCGATACCGACCTTGACGCAGTCTGCGCCCGCTTCGACCAGCGCGCGCGCTGCGCCAGCAGTGGCGATGTTCCCGCCGATGACTTGAATCTTGGGATAGTTTTTCTTGACCCAGCGCACGCGCTCGATCACGCCCGCCGAATGTCCGTGAGCCGTATCGACCACAATGACGTCGACACCCGCAGCGGCCAATCGTTCGACCCGCTCTTCCGTGCCCTCGCCCACCCCAACGGCGGCACCGACACGCAACTGGCCCTGGCTGTCCTTGGACGCACTGGGATGTTCGGTGTTTTTGACGATGTCCTTGACCGTGGCCAGGCCGCGCAGCTCGAACTTGTCGTTGACGATCAGCACCCGCTCCAGGCGATGCTTGTGCATCAGCGACTGGGCCTCGTCAAGCGTGGCGCCTTCATTCATGGTGACCAGTCGGTCTTGCGGCGTCATGATGTCGCGCAGCGGGACATCCAGCCTATCCTCAAACCGCAGGTCGCGGTTGGTGACGATGCCTACCAGCTTGCCCGCTTCGATTACTGGCAGCCCCGAAAAACCGTGCTGGCGCTGCAAGGCGATGGCATCGCGCACCTTCATGGTCGGGGTCACGGTGACCGGGTCAATGACAATACCGAACTCGTGCCGTTTTACCCGCGCAACTTCGCGCGCCTGCTCTTGAGCAGTGAGATTTTTGTGGATGATGCCAATGCCGCCTTCCTGAGCCATGGCGATGGCCAGCCGCGATTCGGTCACGGTGTCCATGGCCGCTGATACCAGCGGAATGTTCAGCGTAATGTCGCGCGTGAAGCGAGTGGAAAGAGAGGTATCGCGAGGAAGGACTTCGGAATACGCCGGGACCAACAACACATCGTCAAAGGTCAGCGCTTTTTTAATCAGACGCATAAAGCAAGCTCCGTGCAAAGCAGGATTATAAGCGGAAGCTGGGGTTTTTACCTATCCGGCTACACATCCTGTAGTCGGATAGGCGTGTATCCACCTAGCCGAGCCAGACCCGGGCATTGCGAAACATGCGCAACCAGGGGCTGTAGCCGCCATGCGGGCTTTGTTCTCCGCCCGTGTCCAGCTCGCCCCAACGCTTCGGTGCCCATGACATCATCACATTGCGCGTGACCCGTTCGGGATGCGGCATCATGATGGTGTAGCGGCCGTCGGCGGTTGTCACACCAGTAAGGCCCTGCGGGCTGCCGTTGGGATTGTTGGGATATTGCTCGGTGCGTGCGCCGCGATTATCGACGTAATGCAATGCCGCCCGCACCCTGGCCAGGTCGCCCTGCGTGGAAAAGTCGGCATAACCTTCGCCATGGGCCACCGCCACGGGAACGCGCGTACCCGCCATGCCCTGCAGGAACAGCGAAGGCGAATTAGGAATCTCGACCAGCGATAGACGCGCCTCGTATTTTTCGGACTGATTGCGGGTGAACCTAGGCCAGTGTTCCGCGCCCGGTATCATGCTGGCCAAGGCAGCCATCATCTGGCAACCATTGCATACGCCCAAGGCGAAACTATCGGGCCGCGAAAAATACTGCGCAAACTGATCGGCCAATTGCTGATTGAAGCGTATGGTGCGCGCCCAACCTTCGCCTGCCCCCAGCACGTCGCCATAACTGAAGCCGCCCACGGCCACCAGCCCCTGGACATCTGCCAGGCTCACGCGGCCCGCCAGCAAATCCGTCATATGCACGTCCACGGACTGGAAACCGGCCTTGTCAAAAGCCCAGGCCATTTCCACCTGGCTGTTGCAGCCTTGCTCACGCAGCACTGCCACGCGAGGCCGCTTGCCGGTGACAATATAGGGCGCCGCGATGTCCTCCTGGGGGTCAAAGCCGACCTGCGGTGTAAGGCCGGGATCAGCTTGATCTTGCCAAGTATCGAACTCGGCCTGCGCGCACGCCGGATTGTCACGCAGCGCCATGATGCGGCGCGTAACCTCGGCCCACTGCTGTCCCAATACAGCCCGCGGCTTCTGATAGATACACTGGCCGTCGCGATAGATCTGTATCTCGTCCTTGGTGTTCAAGCTGCCCATGACGTGCGAATGAGCGGAGAGCCCCGCCGCCCTGAGCTGCTGCAAGACCTCATCGCGGCGCGCCAGCGGCACCTGTATGACAGCACCCGCTTCTTCGGTGAACAATGCCTGGAGCGTGAGCTCGTCGCGCTGAATCGAGACTTGCTCGGACCGTATCTTGTAATCGCCCCAATCAGCGGCATGCGGGTCAATGGTGAGCATGTCCAGATTGATGGATACGCCCACATGGCCGGCAAAGGCCATTTCGCATACGGTAGCCAGCAGGCCGCCATCGGAACGGTCGTGATAAGCCAACACCAGGCCCTGTGCGGCTAGATGACGCACAGTCTTGAAGAACGCACCCAGAGATACGGCGTCATCGATGTCGGGAACCGTATGGCCAACCTGCCCATAGGCCTGCGCCAGGACAGAGCCGCCCAAGCGCTGCTGGCCCATGCCCAGATCGATCAGAATGAGCGCGGTATCGCCAGCGTCGGTACGCAATTGCGGCGTAAGCGTGGCGCGCACATCGGCCACCGGCGCGAACGCTGTCACGACCAGCGAAACCGGTGCGATAACATCACGCTGCTCGCCTTCATGTTCCCACGACGTGCGCATGGACAAGGAGTCTTTGCCGACGGGGATGGACAACCCCAGTTGCTGGCACCACTCACTGACCGCTGACACGGTGTCGTACAGCGCGGCATCCTGGCCTTCCACCCCGCAAGCCGCCATCCAATTGGCCGACAGCTTGACGTCTTTAAGCGACTGCACATCGCTGGCCGCAAGGTTGGTAAGCGCTTCAGCCACCGCCATCCGGCCCGACGCCGGGGCATCTATCATGGCCAGCGGTGTGCGCTCGCCCATGGCCATGGCTTCACCGCGTACGCCTTCATAATCGGCAAGCGTGACCGCGCAGTCGGCCACCGGCACCTGCCAGGGACCCACCATCTGGTCGCGGCTGCTTAGGCCACCCACCGTGCGGTCTCCGATGGTGATCAGGAAATTCTTGCTAGCCACCGTCGGATGACGCAGAACTCGATCTATGGCTTCGTCCAGCGCGATACCCACGACGTCCACGGCTTCGTGGGTAGTCGTAACCCGGCCGACGTCGCGCGTCATGCGCGGCGGCTTGCCCAGAATGACGTCGATGGGTACGTCCACCGGCCGAGGTTGACTGGCAGCGACCTGTTGATTGCGCTCGCCTTCAGCAATACTTGGCAAGCCTTCGCCGCAAGTCACACGCAATTGCCGTTCTTCGGTTGCTACACCGACCACGGCATAAGGACAACGTTCGCGGCGCGCAATGACGTCGAACCGTGATAGATCCGCCGGCAAAATCGCCAATACATAACGTTCTTGCGACTCATTGCTCCAGATTTCTGCCGGCGACAAGCCGGATTCTTCCAGGTGGACCTGCGTCAATTCGAAGATGGCGCCGCGCCCGGCGTCGTTGACCAACTCTGGAAACGCGTTGGAAAGGCCGCCCGCACCGACGTCGTGTATGGCAATGATGGGGTTGGCGTCGCCTTGCTGCCAGCATCGGTCTATGACTTCTTGCGCCCGGCGCTCCATCTCGGGGTTGTCGCGCTGTACGGAATCGAAATCCAACTCGGCGCTATTGGCGCCGGCGCTAAGGCTGGAAGCCGCCCCGCCTCCCATGCCGATGCGCATGCCCGGTCCGCCCAACTGAATAAGCAAGGCGCCGGGTGGGATGGGGTCTTTATGAGTCAGCCTGTCGTCAATGGAGCCCAGCCCCCCGGCGATCATGATGGGCTTGTGATAGCCCCAGCGGGTGCCCCCGGCGCTTTGCTCAAAGCTGCGGAAATAACCCAGCAGGTTGGGCCGGCCAAACTCGTTATTGAATGCAGCGCCACCGATGGGGCCTTCAATCATGATGTCCAGCGGGCTGGCAATGCGATCCGGCAGGCCGTGCTCGTCGGCCTCCCAGGGCTCAGGCGCATCCTTGAACCGCAGGCTGGACACCGTAAAACCGGTCAGGCCGGCTTTGGGCTTGGAGCCGCGGCCTGTCGCGCCTTCATCCCGTATCTCGCCGCCCGCTCCGGTGGCCGCACCGGGAAACGGTGCAATTGCGGTCGGGTGGTTATGGGTTTCGACCTTCATCAAGGTGTGGACGGTGGCCGGATGATGACCATACACCTTATCGGTGTCGGAGGCTCCCGCATGAAACAGGGTGGCTGGCCCGCCCGCCATGATGGCCGCGTTATCCGAGTAAGCCACAACCGTGCCTTCCGGCTGAGCCGCATGCGTGGCTCGTATCATGCCGAACAAGGTGTTGGCTTGCTCCTGGCCATCGATAACCCACTGCGCGTTAAAGATCTTGTGCCGGCAATGCTCGCTGTTGGCCTGCGCGAACATCATCAGTTCGACGTCAGTGGGGTTGCGCCCAAGCTGCTTGAAAGCGTCGACAAGGTACTCGATTTCGTCCTCGGACAAGGCCAGGCCCAGGCTGCGGTTTGCCTCTTCCAGCGCTTGCTGCCCGTGACCGATGATATCGATGGTCTCCAGCGGCTTGCCAGGCAACGAAGCAAACAAGGCCGCGCCGTCAAAGGAGGCATCCACCACCGTTTGCGTCATGCGATCATGCAGGCAGGCGGCGATACGCGCCAACTGGCTCTCGTCGATGGACTTCGATCCCAGCAATCCGCGCGCGGGCACGATCACATACCGTATGCCGCGTTCAATACGCCCCACTTCAGACAAGCCACAATTATGCGCAATGTCCGTCGCCTTGCTGGCCCAGGGCGATACCGTCCCAAAACGGGGAACGACGCGCAAAATCAATGCGTTCTTGTTCTCTTTGCTCGCCGGCTCGCCGTGGTTGCCATAATCGAGCAACTGCTCCAACCGGCCCTGCGCTTCCGGACTTAAGGCGGCGTCGGTACGAACATAGTGCTCGTAATGGCCGCTGATATCGCCAACCGGCAGATCCAGTTCAGCAAATCGCTTCAAGAGACGTTCACGACGAAAAGCGGAAAGAACCAGGGAGCCAGAGAAGTACAAGATATTGGTCACAGATGGGGCGCGGGGGGCAGAGTGAGGGAAAGGGACATTTTACCTTGTTGGAGGGAAGTGTTTCGGGGGTATGCGGACGGGCGAATTAGCGATGTCGTTTTAGAAATGTGAGGGGGTGCGTTCTTTTGACGTGGTTCGTGGGCTGCGCCTGCTGCGCCGGGCCACGGTGCCGGTTCGGCGCCCTGCACGCCGAACATCGCGTTGCCTTGCTCGTCCGCCCATGCGGGCTACCTTCGCGAGCGGCTCGCTCGGCCCCAAAGGCCCGCCGCAGCAGGCGCAGCCCGCGCCCCACTGCAGCATATAAAGGCCAGCATCGCCGGGACGGTCAATGTGCTTGGCATGCTTGCGCCCCACCGTTCGCGTGAGAAGGAGGTTACACGCCGCCAAAATCGCGCCCCCTGCGGGCGCAATTTTGGCATTCGGGCTGATCTGTCGTGAGGCCAGTAGGCGCCGGGGCTGGCATCTGAAGCCGTGATCGCCGCCGTCATGCGAACGCTGGCCCACATCATCTACGGCGTCATCATGTTGGGATAACCGTTTAAGCCAGATCTCGGTCAAATCTGTCTTGACTATCAAGATGGATCTGACCAACCGGCAAACTCCCAAAATATCAGCCCCGATGCCCGCAGTGGCCCGGCAGGCGGGCCGCGTAGGGCGAGCGCAATACGCCTTCTCTACTCAAATGGACGGTGAGCAAGCATGCCAAGCACCCTGCCCGTGCCAGCGTCGTGACGACATTCAACTACGCAGCGGGCGGCTTGGTGGGGTGGGCTGGCTGGCCATTTGGAGACGAGCGAGCCGTACGCGAAGGGAGCCCGAACGGGCGGACGAGCAAGGCGACGCGGTGTTTGGCGCGCAGGGCGCCGAACCGGCTCCGTTGGCCAGCCAGCCCACCCCACCAAGCCGTACGCGTCTATGGAAACGCCGTACGCATCTATGGAAACCCCGTACGCGTCTATAGAAAATGAATCAACACCACAGCAACCCTTACGAGGCTGCCTCTGGATAAATCACCTCCAAAACATCCAACTCATTCTTCCCCGCCGGCGTCTTCAAAGTCACTGTGTCGCCTTCGCGAGCCTTCAACAAAGCCCGGGCCACCGGCGAAATCCAGCTGATACGCCCTTCCAGCGGTTCAGCCTCGTCCACGCCCACAATCGTCACGCGAAATTCCTCACCGGCCTGGTCCGAATACACCACGGTCGCACCAAAGAAGACTTGGTCGCGGTTCGGCTGCGTGGCCGGGTCGACGACTTCGGCCAATTCCAGCCGCTTCGTCAGGAATCGCATGCGCCGGTCGATTTCCCGCAGGCGCTTCTTGCCGTATAAGTAGTCGCCGTTCTCGGAGCGGTCGCCGTTCGACGCCGCCCACGACACAACCTGCACTACTGACGGACGCTCTTCGGTCATCAGGTGTGCAAGCTCTGCGCGCAGCCGTTTATAGCCGTCGACGGTTATATAGTTCTTGGTGCCGGCGGGCAGTGATACCGCTTCCGGTGCCAGGTCGTCGTCATCGTCGTTGTCCGACTCTTTGACAAATGCCTTGTTCATAATGATAAAAACCAGAAATATCGGCCAGGCAGCCAATAGCGCCTAAGCTTCAAACCCAATCATGCCAGATCGGCGTCAGGTCGGCAGGCAGTGGAGGGATCTCGCCCAGATCGAGCTTGCCTTCGCGCGGACTGTGGAAGTCCGACCCGGCAGACGCCATGAAGCCGTACTGGCGGGCAACATTGGCATACTCGGCATATTGATCGGGATGATGGCTGCCGGTAACGACCTCGATCGCAGCGCCGCCCAAGCGCTTGAACTCGTCGAACAACGCACCGAACTGCACCGGCGTGTAGTTGTAGCGCCCAGGATGGGCAATGGAAGCCCGACCACCGGCACCGTTGATCCAGCCCACGGCCTGTTCCAGCGTCGTCCAGTGCACCGGCACGTTGCCCGGCTTGCCGTCGCCCAGGTATTTGTCGAAGACGGCCTGCATGGTCTTGCAGTAGCCGCGCTCGACCAGAAAGCGCGCGAAATGCGTGCGGCTGACCAGGGCCGGATTGGCGGCAAACGACAACGCGCCTTCGTAGCTGCCGGGTATGCCCAGAGCGTCCAGTCGATCTGCCATTTCGCGAGCGCGGATCGAGCGCCCGTTACGAATACCCAATAGACCGGCGTTTAGCGCTGCGTCGGTTTCGTCAACGCCCAAGCCCAGCACATGCACCGTATGGCCGGCCCAGGTAACCGAGATCTCGACGCCAGTAATGTATGACATGCCCAAGGCCTGCGCGGTGGCGCGCGCCTCGGCCACCCCCGAAAGTTCGTCGTGATCGGTCAAGGCCCATAGGTTCACGCCGTTGGCATGCGCGCGCGTTGCCACCTCTGATGGCGTCAGAACGCCGTCAGAAATAATGGAATGGCAATGCAGATCAACTTTCACGTGGTTCCGTCAACATCATGGCTGCCGGTGTTCCGGCCCGCCGGTATAAAAAAATAGTTTACGCCTACCCGCGCAGCAAAAACGCTTCTACCGGATCGATTTGATCATCGCTGCGGAAAGTGGGCGCATGCCCAACTCCCGGTACGTCCAACAAGCTTGCGTGCGGATTGCGGCGCAGCATTTCTTGCGCCGCCTCGGCGGTCAACAAGTCGGATAGTTCGCCGCGCACCAGCAATATGGGGCTGGCGACGCTTTCGTATGCCGCCCACAACAGTGCCTCGGACTTGCGCACGGTCTGTTCGGACTGATCGGCAAAGGGCTCGGCGATGCGCAGGTCGTAATGCTTGACCCACTGATCGCCTTCCTGCGTGAACACATGACGGGTCAGCGCTTCCCAGCCTTCCTGGTCGTGCAGGCCGAAGCCGGCCGATATCGTACGAACATAATCTACCGCCAGCTCGAAAGAGCCAAACCGCATGGGCTCGGCGACATACTGCGCAATACGCGACAGACCTGAAAAATTCAGCCTGGGCCCGATGTCGTTCAACACCATCTTACCTAATTTCAGCGTCTGCTCGGGCGCCAGGCCGGAAGCCCCGCGCGGCGGACGCATCATTGCCGACATGGCCAGCGTGCCCGCCAAGGCCAGGCCGATCAGTCCACCCATGGAGGTGCCTACCCAATCGAGCCGGCCGGGCTGCAGCCTGGCGATCAAGGTCAGCATGTCGGCGGCGTACTGCGGCACGACGTAGCCGGCGCCGTTCAGCAGCCAGTCGGACTTGCCGCGGCCCACGACATCGGGACAGACGACGCGGTAGTGGCGTGACAGCCGTGCCGCCATGCGATCGAAATCGCGGCCGGTACGCGTGAGTCCGTGCACACACAATAGAACCTGATCGTTGTCAGGATCGCCCCACTCCCAGTAAGCCATCCGGTGGGTGCCGGCAGGGCTGGCGCACATGACGTAGTCAAGTCGGGGCTGGTCGGCAGTAAGTGTCGGCGCTTGAGCGGTCATGGCGGGGCTTTGCAAGAGATTGGGAGCCTTCGATTGTAGCGTCACGCACATTCAGCCTGTTCAAACATGCAATGCATGTCCCAAGGCACGTAACGCCGCCTCTTGCACGGCTTCGCCCAGGGATGGGTGGGCGTGTATGGTACCGGCCACATCTTCCAGCGTGGCGCCCATCTCGAGCGACTGCGAGAATGCGGCGGCCAGTTCCGACACGCCACGCCCTACCGCCTGCCAGCCAACAATAAGGTGGTTATCCCGTCGCGCCACCACACGCACAAAGCCATCGGCGGACTCCAGCGTCATGGCGCGGCCATTGGCAGCGAAGGGAAACATCGCTTCCAGGCAATCCAGGCCGGCGGCTTGCGCTTCCTGTGGTGCCAAGCCGGCGGTGGCGATCTCGGGGTCAGTGAAGCAAACGGCAGGTACGGCGGCGGGCGCGTAGCGGCGGCGATGGCCGGCGATGATCTCTGCAACCATCTCGCCTTGCGCCATGGCGCGGTGAGCCAGCATGGGCTCGCCGGTCAGATCGCCAATCGCCCACACATTGCGCATGGAGGTCGCGCATTGATCGTCAATGCGCAACGCCGAGCCATTCATGTCAAGCATCAGGGACTCCAGGCCATAACCCGCGGTGCGTGGCCGCCGACCTACCGCGACCAGAACCTGGTCGGCCGGCAGGTCGGTGACCTTGTCTTGCTTGTCCCGCACACGCAGCGCCTTGCCATCGTCCGACATGCCCTGCACCGCGGTCGATAAATACAGCCCCACACCCAAGCGCTTCAAGGAAGCCAGCACCGGGCGCGACAAGGCCGCATCGTAGGCGGGAAGTATGCGGTCTTGTGCTTCGATGATGTCGACCTCGACACCCAGCTTGCGATACGCCATGCCCAATTCAAGACCGATGTAGCCGGCACCCACTACAGCCAGCCGCCCGGGCAGCTTGCTGGGGGACAAGGCCTCGGTGGAAGAAATGACAGGACCGCCGAAGGGCATGAAGGGCAAGGCCACTGGCTCTGAACCGGTCGCAAGCAAGAGGTGTTCGCAGACAATACGCTGCGTCTTGCCGCCGGCCAGGGCAACATCCACCGTCTTGCCATCGACAATATGCGCCTGCCCCTGGACCAGTTGCACGCCATTCTTCTTGAGCAAAGCGGCCACGCCTCCGGTAAGTTTCTTGACGATGTCGTCCTTCCACCCCACCGTGGTGGCCAGGTTGATGCCTGGCGACTGCGCGCTGATGCCCAGCGGCGAACCAGCGGCATACTGCGCAAGCTTATGGAACTCGTCTGCCGCATGGATCAGGGCCTTGGACGGTATGCAGCCTATGTTCAGGCAGGTACCGCCCACATCGGCGGCCTCCACCAGCACCGTAGGTACCCCCAATTGCCCTGCGCGGATAGCTGCCACGTACCCGCCGGGCCCGGCGCCAATGATGAGTAGTTTTGTTGTTTCCATGCCTACCCTATTCAACGAACAACATGGCGGGGCATTCGAGCAAACCACGCACTTGCTGGATGAATTGCGCCGCGTGCATGCCGTCCACCACCCTGTGATCAAACGACGACGATAGGTTCATCATCTTGCGAGCCACGATTGCGCCGCCCACGATCATGGGGCGTTCGACGATGCGATTCACGCCGACTATGGCGACCTCGGGGTGGTTGATCACGGGCGTAGAGACGATGCCACCCAGCGCGCCCAGGCTGGTCAAGGTAATGGTGGAACCTGTGAGCTCGTCGCGCGAGGCGCGGCCGCTGCGGGCTGCAGCAGCCAGGCGGGTGATCTCGCTGGCACATGCCCAAAGGTCGAGCGCCTCGGCATGGCGGATCACCGGCACCATCAGGCCGGACTCCGTCTGCGCCGCCATGCCCAGATGCACGGCGCCATAACGCGTGACGGCGCCGGCCTCATCGTCGTAACGGGCGTTGATCTGCGGAAAATCGCGCAGGGCCAGCACCATGGCGCGCGCCAGCAGGGGCAGGATGGTGAGCTTGCCGCGTTCGCCGCCCCAGCGCTCATTAAGGCGCAGGCGCAAGGCTTCAAGTTCGGTCACATCGATTTCCTCGACGTAGGTGAAGTGCGGAATGCGACGCTTGGACTCCTGCATCTTCTCGGCGATCTTGCGACGCAGGCCGATTACCGGGATTTCCTGTACGTCGTCCCGCGGCGCCAACCCGCCAGCCGGTCGCAACGATGTCGGCCCAGCGGGGCCGCGAGCCAGGTGCTCGTCCAGATCGGCATGGGTGATCCGCCCGGCCGCTCCGCTGCCCGCAACATACTGCAGCTCTATGCCCAGGTCCCACGCCCGTTTGCGCACCGCCGGAGAGGCCAGCGGTTTCTCGCCCGGCTTGCGCGCCGGCGCGCTTACAGCAGATACCGCCTGGGCAGCAGGCATGAAAATAACCCGCCCCGCGCCGCTGTCGCTTGATCCGGCGCTGGGCCCGCCGCCGGAGTCGGATCTCGCCTCCGAAGACGCTGTTGCCCTTGGCGTGGGCGCCGGTTCAGGCGCGCGTGTTCTCGAATCGCCGCCCTGCGTCTGTTCGCTCGACGATGCTGCATCAACCGCCTTGGCTGCGGGCGCATTGCCCTTGCCCTCCACCTGCAACCGTATCAGTTCGGCGCCGACAGCCATCACCTCGCCAACCTTGCCACCCAGCGCCAGCACTTTGCCATGCACGGGCGATGGCACTTGCACCGTGGCCTTGTCGGTCATGACGTCTGCCAAAATCTGGTCTTCGACGACCTCGTCGCCAGCCTGTACGTGCCACTCCACCAGTTCGACTTCGGCAATGCCTTCGCCGATATCGGGCATCTTGATTACATGTTGTCCCATGCTCAAGCCCCCCGCTTCACGGCTGCGGCTTCCCATGTGGCGCTATCGCCGGCACTCGCTTCCATACAGCCGCGAAATGCCGCCCCAACGCGCGCCGGCCCCGGAAAGTAAGCCCACTCGTGGGCATGCGGGTAAGGGGTGTCCCACCCGGCCACGCGCACTATCGGCGCCTCCAGATGATAGAAGCAATGCTCTTGCACCAAAGTCGCCAGCTCGGCCCCGAAGCCGCTGGTCTGGGTGGCTTCGTGTACCACCACGCAGCGCCCCGTCTTCTTGACCGAGGCCACGATGGTGTCAATATCCACTGGCCACAGGCTGCGCAAGTCGATGATCTCGGCATCAACACCCGATTCGCGTGCCGCGACCTCGGACACGAAGACCATGGTGCCATAGGTCAGTACGGTAAGATCCGACCCCTCGCGGAACACCGAGGCCGAATCCAGCGGAATGGAATAGTAATCGTCGGGCACCAGGCCGAGCGGATGCTTGGACCAGGGCGTGACGGGCTGGTCGTGGTGGCCATCAAAAGGCCCGTTGTACAAGCGTTTGGGCTCGAGGAAAATAACCGGATCGTCGCACTCGATGGCCGCGATCAACAGCCCTTTGGCGTCGTAGGGATTGGACGGCATGACGGTGCGCAAGCCGCTGACATGCGTGAACAAGGCTTCGGGGCTTTGGCTATGCGTCTGGCCGCCGTAGATGCCGCCGCCGCTGGGCATGCGTATGGTCAGGGGTGCGATGAATTCGCCCGCCGACCGATAGCGCAGGCGGGCTGCCTCGGAAACGATCTGGTCAGTTGCCGGATAAAAGTAATCGGCAAACTGGATCTCTACCACCGGGCGCAGGCCATAGGCGCCCATGCCGACGGCGGCGCCCACAATACCGCCCTCGGATATCGGCGCGTCAAAAACCCGGCTGCGACCATACTTGGCCTGCAGCCCCTCGGTGCAGCGGAACACGCCGCCGAAATAGCCGACGTCCTGACCAAAAATCACCACGTTTTCGTCGCGGGCCAGCATGACGTCCATGGCCGAACGCAAGGCCTGGATCATGGTCATGGGACGGGCGTTATCTGCATTCGTTTTCTTTTCCATGATCACACCCCCATTTGTTGACGCTGCCGGCGCAGGTGCCAAGGCATGTCTTTGTAAACGTCCTCGAACATGGTTGCGACGCTGGATGTTTCGCCGGTCGCCAGCGTGCCGTGGCTTTCGGCCTCTTTTTGCGCCTTAATGACTTCGCGCTCGTATTCTTTTTGGGTACTGGCGTGTTCCGCTTCGCTCCAGGCCCCCACACCAATCAGATGCTGCTTCAGGCGCTCGATAGGGTCGCCCAAGGGAAACCGCGCCCAGTCATCGGCCGGTCGGTATTTGGAAGGATCGTCCGAGGTGGAATGCGGGCCGGCACGGTAAGTGACCCATTCGATCAACGTGGGGCCCAAATTGCTGCGCGCCCGCTCTACCGCCCATCGCGACACCGCGTAAACCGCCAGGAAGTCATTGCCATCAACGCGCAAGGAGGCGATGCCCGTGCCTATGCCGCGCGCAGCAAAAGTGGTGCTCTCACCCCCCGCCAGAGCCTGGAAGGTGGAGATCGCCCATTGGTTATTAATTACGTTAAGGATGACCGGCGCCTGGTAGACATGCGCGAAAGTCAGGGCCGTCTGGAAGTCGGCAGCGGCCGTGGCGCCATCGCCTATCCATGCCGAAGCGATCTTGGTGTCGCCCTTGATGGCCGACGCCATGGCCCAACCCACGGCCTGCACGAACTGGGTTGCAAGATTGCCGGAAATCGAGAAAAAGCCCCGTTCGCGCATGGAATACATGACCGGCAGTTGCCGCCCTTTCAGGCGGTCTTTATCGTTGGAGAAAAGCTGGCACATCATCTCGACCAGGGGCACATCTTGCGCAATCAGCAGATTTTGCTGCCGGTACGAGGGAAAGCACATGTCGCCTGGTGACAGCGCCAGCATCTGGGCCGCCCCTACGGCTTCTTCGCCCAGGCTCTGCATGTAGAACGACATTTTCTTCTGGCGCTGGGCGATCAGCATGCGCGCGTCGTAGATGCGCGTCTTGATCATGGTCTGCAGGCCCTTGCGCAGCAACTGGACGTCGATGTCTTCGGCCCAGGGTCCTACCGCCTTGCCGTCGTCGTCCAGCACGCGCACCAGCGTATAAGCCAGATCGGCGGTGTCGGCAGCGGAAGTGTCTATGGCTGGCTTGCGTACGGCGCCGGCAGGGGCCAGCCGCAGATAGGAGAAATCAGTGGCGTGTCCGGGTCGGCCCGAGGGCTCGGGTACGTGCAGCCGTAGTGGAGTGCTAGTTGTCATGGTCGCTTTTGAAAATGTCTTGTGGAATTTTCGGGACTTCAGTGTGGTTGGCCGCCTTGTGGGTAGCTGAATCTATGATCGCCGATCAGGGTCGAATCTGCAAGTTGGGGCCTGCCCTGACTGTCGGGCGCAAAGCTTGCATCAAGGCGTCTGCCAATAGCGCGGCGAGGCCTGGCGTGTCGCCTTGACCTTCAATGCGGCAGCGTTTGAGGTGATCTGGACGGCGCCATGCAAGTCGGTACGCCACACCGTGGCACCGCTGTCGCGCCAGCGCTGTTCAATAAGGGGGCTAGGATGGCCGTAGCGATTCCAGCGGCCAGCCTGAACGATCACATGCTGCGCCCGCATGCTGTCGACGAAGCTTGGCGTTGAAGACGTTTTGGAGCCATGGTGGGCGGCCAAAACGATATCCACATCGGCCAAGCCCCGCTCCACCAATGCCGCTTCCTGGCGTGCGCTGATGTCGCCGGGCAACAAAGCTGCGTGGTAGCGGCCCTGTATATGCAGCACACAACCGCTGTCATTGCGCCGCGCGCGCTTGCGGCTGCGCGTAGCGGGCGCATCGTCCAATGGCCACAGAAACGCAAAAGAAACGCCATCTATGTTCCAGCGCATGCCGTATTGGCACCCGGACTGGGCCAGCGGCATAGGTGGCATTGATGCCTCGGCCAGCATGGCGGCTTCGCGCACCAGATAGGCGTGCAGGCCGAAGGCGCTATAAGACTGCGCCACCGGCACGGCTTCCAGCACACTACGCACACCGCCGGCGTGATCGATATCGGCGTGCGAGACCACCAGAGCATCCAGGCGGTGCACCCCCTGAGTACGCAGAAACGGCGCAATCACGCGTGCGCCGGTGTCAGAGGCGGGGCCGCTGCGCAAACCGGTGTCGAACAGAAAGGCATGACGCATCGTCTGGATGACGATGGCGCTGCCCTGCCCCACATCCAGCGCATGCAGCGTCCATTCGCCTTCACTTGGGCGTTTGGGCATCCAGAACAATGCCGGCGCCATCAATAGCCAGGCGATGCGTCTTCCCGGCAAGCCATAGGGCAAAGCGGCCGCGACAATGCCTGCCACTGCCAGTACGCCGAGAACCAACGGCGTTGCGGCCACCTTGAGCGTGGCCACCGGCAATTGCGCCAGCCATAGCGTAGGAACCATGATGGCAGCCAGCGCAGCGTGGCCCACCCAGGCTGCCAGCTCTGCCAGCGGCGCCAAACCCGGCACCATGGCCGCGGCAGCACTTAACAGGGCCAGCGGCGTCACAATCAGGCTGATGACCGGAATCGCATAGGCGTTGACCAAAGGCGATACCAGCGACACCTCGTGGAAAATAGACGCCAGGAAAGGCATCAGTGCCAGGCTAATGGCCAGTTGCAAGCCACTTGCCATCGCCGCGATAGCCAGCCAGCGCTGACGCCGGCTTTTCGGTAAGCCACCAGCCGCCTGGCCCCACCAAGTGCTGCTTGCCATCAATATATAGACCGCGCCGAAGGACAGCCAGAAACCGCTGGCCAGCAAGGCCCACGGATCGAGCAATACGACAGCAAAGGCCACTACAGACAGCAAGCGCGAGGCGCTGACCGGCAAGCGGACAACATAGGCGGCAGCGATCACCGCGAGCATCAGGAAGGTGCGACGGGCGGGCACGCCCCAGCCCGCCAGCAAGCAGTACAGCCATGCGACCACCAGGGCAGCCAAGGCGGCAGCCAATTGCGCCGGCATCTGCTCGGCCAGCGCCCGGCCGCCCATTCGGGCCCGCCGCCACAACCATAAAGTCAGCGCACCGCCCATGGCGGCAATCATGGTGATGTGCGAGCCGCTGATCGAAACCAGGTGGGTGATGCCCGTACGGTTGAAGACATCCCAGTCTTCCGGCAACACGCTGGCCTGGTCACCGATGGCCAGAGCCAGCAGCACGGCACCATAGCGCTTGCCATCAAGAAACCTGTGCATGGCGGCGCGCACCTCGTGCCGGGCGCGTTGCGCTACCACAGGCAGGCTGGCCCAGGGCTCATCATGCAGCAAGCGGGGCACGCCTCGTACGCTGCCGCTGGCCCGGATGCCATGCGCGAAGGCGTAGGCCTCGTAATCGAAAGCATGGGGGTTACGCAGTCCGTGAGGCGGCTTCAGGGTCAACGCCATACGCCACACCTGACCGGGAACGATGTCCGGAAAGGCGTAGGGCTGCGTGTTAACCCTTCCATATGGGCCGGCCCATTGCGGCGCGCTCCACGAGACCATAATGCGGCTGGGCACGCCGTCCGGCAGGGACGACAACACCTGGGCCTCGAACTGCCGGGTATCCGGCCCCAGGCGCGGCAGCGCAGCCACGCGCAGCACCACCCGGGAAACTTGATTGATATTGCCGTCCTCAAGACGGTCAGCCAGCCGCAGATCGACGCGCGCAACCGTCGAGAAAAACCCAGCGGCGGCGCAGGTCATAACGACTGCAATGCGCCATCGCCAGCGCGCCGGAGACAAAAATCCAAGCACGGCAGCCACCAACGATCCGCCCAGCGCTATTGCCGCCATCGCAGGGTGGCCGGGCATGGCCGCCAGGCAATGCACCGCCCCGCTGGCGGTGACGAAAGCCAGCAAACTCATACGCCAGGTCATGGCGCCGCGCTCCGAAATCAGTCAGCGTAAGGTGGCAGCGCTTCGGGTGCGGCTGGCTGGGGCCAAATCCGCCCCATCGGAATCTACGGAGCTATCCCAGCAAATCGAGCAATCGGCGCAGTTCCTTCTTCTCGTCTTCCGACAAGCGAGTGCTGATGCGCTCGTCGTGTTGCTTGATGGCGCGACGGATGCTGCGCAGTGCCGCCGTGCCCGAAGCTGTCAAGGCCAGTGAATGCGCACGGCGATCCACGGCAGAATCCGTACGCTTCACATGGCCCAGCTTTTCCAGGGCGTGCACGACCTGCACGGCGCCGGATCGGGCGATGCCCATGGCGTTGGCCAGCTCGGTCAGCTTCATGCCGGCGTTGGCATCCAGCAATGTCATGGCGGAGAAGCGCGGAGGCGTGATCGACCACGCTGCCATGGTTTCCAGGAAGTCTTGATAAATTCGGATCTGCGCGCGGCGCAGCGCATAGCCGACCAACTCGTCCAGCACGCCGTAATCAACGCCGGCCACCTGGGCGTTAAGCCGCTGACTGGGCCCCGGCACTGTCGGGTCGCCCTCGCCCGTATTCATTCGCTTGCTCACAACCGTATTCACTTGGGAGAAAAACGAACGTTAACCGAGTTGCCGTCGGCCTCATAGGCTGGGGTAAATCCCGATAGGCGGGGGGATGGTCCATATTGTTATGATGCATAACAAATAATCGACGCAGGGAGATGGCTGGTGAAAGTAACGATCGTGGGCGCCGGAATCGGTGGACTGACGCTAGCGCTGATGCTGCATCAGCGCGGCATCGACTGCGAGGTATTCGAAAGCGTGCGCGAGCTCAAGCCGCTGGGCGTCGGCATCAATCTGTTGCCGCATGCGGTGGCCGAGATGACAGCGATCGGCATGCTGGACACCCTGACCGCACACGCCATACACACCAGCGCCCTGCACTATTACAACGTGCATGGCCAGCCCATCTGGCAAGAGCCCCGCGGGCTGGCGGCCGGATACCCCGTGCCGCAGCTTTCGATACATCGCGGCGAACTGCAGTTGGCCCTGGCCGACGAGGTCGTTCGGCGCCTGGGCGCACAGTGTTTGCATACTGGCATGGCCTTCGAGTCGCTCCAGCAAGATGGCCAGGGCGTGACAGCACGCTTCCGTAATCGCCATAGCAGCAGCGTTGACGAGGTCAGGTCCGACCTGTTGATAGGCGCCGATGGCATCCATTCCGCCGTGCGACATTTCTTCTATCCCACCGCTGACGAGTTGCGCTTCTCGGGACGCATGCTTTGGCGTGCCATCACCGACGCGGAGCCTTATCTGGATGGCCGGACCATGTTCATGGCTGGCCATCAAGATCAGAAGTTCGTTTGCTACCCCATCTCCGAGCCGCTGCGCCGGGACGGTCGTTCGCGCATCAACTGGATAGCCGAGCTGCGTATTGACCAGTCCGAGCGTCCGCCCATGGACTGGAACCGCCAGGTCAGCGCTTCGGTATTCGAAGACCGGTTCGCCACCTGGAAGTGGGACTGGATAGACATCCCGGCCATCATCCGGGGTGCCGAGGCGATTTACGAGTTCCCATTGGTCGATAAAGACCCCTTGCCCAGATGGACGCATGAGCGGGTCAGCTTGCTGGGTGACGCCGCGCACCCCATGTATCCCATAGGTTCCAACGGCTCGGCACAGGCCATCCTGGACGCCCGTTGTGTAGCTGACCGGCTAGTGGCGCTGGATTCCAGGCGCGGCGGCAGCACCGAATTGGCACTGAAAGAGTACGAGGCCGAACGTCTGCCGGTAACGGCAGGCATCGTACTGAAAAACCGCCTTAACGGACCCGAGCAAGTCATGCAAATCGCGCACGAGCGGGCCCCTGCCGGCTTTGCGCATATCCATGATGTCGTGCCGCAGCAAGAGCTGGAAGAGATCTCGCTGCAATACAAGCGGCTGGCAGGATTCGACCCCGCAGCCCTTAAGGCACCGCAGTCATCTGGCGGCAAGGCCGCGCCCGCAACCACCAACCAGGAAAAACAGTCATGACGGCTATCCATACACCACCTGCGGTGGAGCATCTGGCAACGCTTACCGTCGAGGTCGCGGCGCCACAGGAAGTGGGTGCGACCCCATTTGGAAACCGACGTGTCATACCGATTACCGGCGGCACGGTTTCGGGGCCGGTATTCAACGGACGTATTCTGCCGGGCGGCGCCGATTTCCAGTTGATCAGTTCGCCGACCTATACGGATATCCATGCACGCTATGTCATCGAAACCGATCAAGGCGAACAGATATATGTCGAGAACACCGGCATCCGGACCGGGTCGCAGGAAGACATCCGCTTGTTGGCCCAGGGCCTGCCCGTGGACCCGGCGCGCATCTACTTTAGAAGCATCCCGCGATTCGAGACGGCGGCACCCAGGCTCGCTTGGTTGAACACCCACTTATTTCTTGGAACCGGTGCGCGCTATCCCGATCGCGTTGAACTTAACTTTTTTGTCGTCCGCTAGTACTACCCACAATAAACCTGGAGACTTCCCACATGAAACTCAAGTCCATCAGCCGCGTGCTATTCGCCGCCGCCCTATCCTTCGCGGCCAGCACGGCCTTCGCCGCCTTTCCTGAACAGCCCATACGCCTGACTGTAGGGTTCCCGGCAGGTACTGGCCCGGACATCGTCGCCAGGACGGTGGGCGATCAGATGTCGCAGGAACTGGGTCAACCCGTAGTCGTGGAAAACAAGGCGGGGGCCGGTGGGCAGATCGCTGCGTATTCCGTTGCCCGCGGCACACCCAACGGCTACAACATACTTCTTGGCGAAGTCGGCTCCATCAGCATTTCGCCTGAAACTACGGCCAACCTTTCGTACAAACCGATAGAAGAATTTGAGCCCATCACCGAAGCGGTACGCACGAACTTCGTTCTGGTGACGCCGGCCGACTCTCCCTATAAAACCCTGGCCGAATTCGTAAAGGCTGCAAAAGAAAGCACGGACGAATTCAACATCGCCACCTTTGGCGCCGGCACGCCCGGCCACTTTGGGGCGGAGATGCTGGCCGAGGCTGGCGGCTTCAAGATCGTACCCATCCACTATCGCTCCACCGGCGATGCCGTCACCGCCATCATGAGCGGTCAGGTACAAGGGGCCTTCGTCACGACGTCCATGGCTGCACCGCAGTTGGCGGGCGGAAAAATGGGCGCGCTGGCAATCACGGGCGCAGAGCGGGCCAAGATGCTGTCCCAGGTTCCTACATTCAAAGAGCTGGGGATGCCCGACGTTGATTTCGGCGCCTGGTTCGCATTCTTTGCTCCCAAAGGAACTCCCGACGCGGCGCTAAACGTACTTAACGAAAAAACGATTGCAGCGTTGCAGGCCGAAAAAGTCCGGAAAGTGCTGGAGGACAGCGGCTTCGTGATCGTGGGATCTTCGCGCGAAGATCTGTCATCCCTGCTGGTGTCCGAACAACGCCGCTGGTCCGAAGTCGTAAAAAAGACGGGCTTCAAGATCAACTAAGCAGTTATAGCAGCAGCCAGGCGCGGCAGTACCCGCCTGGCGTTGGCAGCCGTTGCGCGGTCCACCTCTTGCCGAGAGATACCGCGCAACTCGCCCAAGGCATCGGCAATGCGCGCCACCTCGCCTGGCTCGTTGCGCGGTACCGGTCCGCCAGGCCGGCCCAGCCAGGACGGCGGTATGTCCGGGGCATCGGTCTCCAGCACTATATGCGCCAGCTCTACCTGACTGGCCAGGCGCCGTATCTGCAGCGCCCGCGTATAAGTCATGGCGCCACCAAAGCCCAATGCGAAGCCCTGGTCGATGAATTGCTCGGCCTGCTGGAAGCTGCCATTGAAGGCGTGCGCTATCCCGCCTATGGGTGCCCGGCGGCGCAAATGCTTCAACAAAATATCTTGCGAGCGCCGCACATGCAGCAATAGCGGCAGTTGGTAGCGCAGGGCCAGATCAAGCTGGGCAGCATAAAAGACTTCCTGCTTCTCGCGCATGGCCGGCTCTTTGAGCGCCGGGATGAAATAATCCAAGCCGATCTCGCCGATGGCAACAAAGCGCGGATCGTCCAGCGCCTGCTCTATGCGAGCTTGCAGCGCGTCCAAGTCGGACAGCTGGGCTTGCGGTACGCAGATGGGATGGATGCCCAAGGCATAGGCGCCGCCCGGGAAGGAATGCGCCAAGTCGCAGACCGCATCGAAATTACTGCGCGCCACGGCCGGTATGATGATGGCCCCCACGCCCTGGTTCGCCGCCCGCCCAATCACAGCTGGCCTGTCGGCATCAAACTCGGCAGCGTCCAGATGGCAATGGGTGTCTATCAGCATAAGTCCTCGTGCTAGCGCCCCGTACAAGCGCAGCTTAAGTCTGCGGCAAAGGAGGTGTTTCCGCGTCGACCAGCAGGCCCTTGTCCATGTACAGGCGGCGATGCGCCAGCGCGGCCAGGGCCGGATCATGGGTGACGATAGCAAAAGCCGTACCGAAGTCGCGATTCACCTGCACCAGCAGGTCAAACATGCTCTCTGCGGTATAGCGGTCCAGATTTCCGGTGGGCTCGTCAGCCAGCACGCATGTGGGCCGGGTAACCAGGGCACGGGCCAGCGCCACACGCTGACGCTCGCCGCCCGACAACTGGCCGGGATAATGATCCATGCGCTGTGCCAACCCCACTTGCTCCAGCACTTCCTGGGCCTGTTCGCGAGCCCGATTGCGGTTCTCGCGCCGAACAATCAAAGGCATGGCGACGTTATCAAGCGCCGAAAACTCCGCCAGCAAATGATGAAACTGGTAGACGAAGCCCAGGCTGCGATTGCGCAACTGGCTGCGCCTGGATTCGGACAGGCCTTCGGACGATACGCCGTCGACAAATACCGTCCCGGAGGTGGGCTGATCGAGCAAGCCCAGGGTGTGCAGCAAGGTACTCTTGCCCGACCCCGAAGCGCCAACAATGGCGACCATCTCGCCCTGCTCCACATGCAGGCTGACGTCGCGGAGCACGCGGATTTCCTGCCCGCCTTCCTGATAGGTCTTGACCAGGTTACGCGCCGACAGCGCATGCTTTACTTGGGTATCAATCATGGCGCAACACCTGTGCCGGTTGCAGACTGGACGCGCGCCAGCTGGGATACAAAGTCGCCAACAGCGACAGGATCAATGAGGTGGCGGCGATGATGATGATGTCGTCCATCTGGGGGTTGGATGGCAGCTCGCTGATGAAATAAATTTGCTGGGGCAGGAACTGCACACCCATCAGCCGCTCAATGAAGGGAACGATCACATCAATGTTGTACGCGATCAGCATGCCAAAACCCACGCCCAGCAAGGTTCCGACGACACCTATCAGAGAGCCCTGCACCAGGAAAATGCGGGCCACTTCGCGGGGTGTGGCACCCAGGGTGCGCAGTATGGCGATATCGGACCGTTTGTCCTTTACAGCCATCACCAGCGACGACAGCAAATTAAAAGCGGCTACGGCCACGATCAGCGCCAGAATCAGGAACATCATGCGTTTCTCGGTCTGGACGGCGGCAAACCAGGTGCGGTTATTCTCGGTCCAGTCGCGAGCCTGCACGACGGACGGTAAATCCTGTCGCAGTTCATGGGCGACCCGGGGCGCCTGCTGCATGTCCTGGATGCGCAGTCTGACGCCGCTGCTGCCGCTATCGCGGAACACCTTGGCGGCATCTTCAAAGTTGATGAAAGCCAGCGAGGCGTCGAACTCGTAGTAGCCAGAAGAAAAGATGCCGCTGACGGTGAACTGGCGCATGCGCGGCGCAAAACCGGCCGGTGAGATCGACCCCTGCGGGGCCAACACCATAACGGTGTCTCCGGTAGTCACGCCCAGCATGCCAGCCACCTGGTTGCCCAAAACGATGTCATAGCTGCCAGGCTTCAGCGCGTCGAGCTGCCCCGCTATCATCTGGCCGCTTACGTCGGACACGGCGTCCTCGCGACCTGGGTCGACACCGCGCACCTGCACACCGGTCAGCGCATCGCCCCGAACAATCATGCCTTGTGCTGCCACGAAAGGCGCGGCACCGCTAACCTGGGAATTCTCCTTGGCGATCGCGGCAATCTGCTCCCATTCGGCCAGCACCTGCTCTGGCGCCATGCCTTGCACATAAAGCTCGACATGCGGCAATACCGACAACATGCGGTCGCGCACCTGGGTCTGGAAACCATTCATCACGGACAGCACGATAATCAGCGCCGCCACACCCAGGGCGATGCCCGCCATGGAGCTGGCTGCAATGAAGGAAACGAAGCGGTCGCCCCCGCCCGTACGTCGCCGGGATCGCGCCAGGCCGGCGTATCGGGCCCCTATCCACAATTCATAAGACATCGTTCAAGCCACCGTTATCCGTTAACACTACAATTCGGAAATGCGAATCGTACTACCTGGCGCCTTGCCTGACCCGCGCGAGGCTGGCGAACTGACCTCTTATCTGCACGAGAACGCGCCTACCCTGGCGCGCTGGCTGGAACTGGGCCGCGCCCGCAGCCTACCCGCCGACCCGGCTCAAACTGGCTGTACACCCTACGAAACCTGGCAGCTGCGCGAGCAGGGCTTTCAGCCCGAACCCGGCCAGAATTTTGCCACAGGCCTGGGCCCCTTACGCTTGCACGATACCGCAGAGCGCGCCGACGTGCCGCCGGAACAAGCCGTGTGGATGGTCGAACTGGTGCATGTATCGCCATCGCGCGACGGCGCCGCACTGTTGCCGGCGGCCGACCTGGCCATCACGCCTGAGCAGAGTGTAGCCTTGTTCGAATCCGCCGAACCGCTGTTTGCGGAGGTGGGCTTCGGCTTGCATCGCAGCAGTTTGCAGCACTGGCGCATCGATCTTCCCGATGGTTACAGCCCCGTGGTGGCCAGCCCTGTCCTCGTCAGCCTCACATCGGTCAACGATTGGTGGCCTCAAGGCCTGGAAGACCGCCCCTGGCGCCGCCTGGTCAACGAGGTACAGATGCTATGGTTCGATCACCCGGCAAATCAGGCGCGATACGAACTGGGGCAGATGCCCGTGAATAGTCTCTGGCTGTTTGGCGGCGCACGTCCCGATCAGTTGACGCACGCGAGCCGCCACCCCGACACGCAGGTGCATGCTCAACTACTGCCTTACAGCACGACGCACGACTGGGGCGGATGGCTGGCTGCGCTAAAGGATCTGGAAGCACGCGTTTTCCGGCCGCTGTCCGGCCAGCCGATGCCGGAACTGATACTGACGGGCAGCGACCGCATCGTGCACTTGAGCAAGCCGGCACGATGGAGACAATGGCTGCCTGGCAGCCGCAACGCATGGAGCAACTGGTGGTCATCCCCAAACTAAGCACACGGCCGGCAAACTTCGAAGCCGCCCGTATTCTTGAGGCGGCCGGCATACACCCCTTGCTATCCCGCCTTTGGGCCGCGCGCGGGGTGTGCCACCCCAGCGAAACGAAATTGGTGTGGTCAGCCATGATCCCACCGGGCCAGCTAACCCACGTACAAGTCGCCGCCGCGCTGCTCGCCGACGCGATCCAGGCCGGCAAGCGCCTGTTGATCGTGGCCGATTACGACTGCGATGGCGCCACCGCCTGCGCGGTGGGTCTGCGCGCGCTGCGCAGCATGGGTGCGATCGTCGACTTTCTGGTGCCCAACCGCTTCGAGACCGGCTACGGCCTCTCGCCTGCGGTGGTCGATCTGGCCGTGCAGCACCATGCGGGCCGGCCCGACTTACTGATTACGGTGGACAACGGCATTGCCAGCGTGGATGGCGTAGAGGCCGCAAACGCGGCCGGCATCGACGTATTGATTACCGACCACCACTTGCCGGGCGAGGTGTTGCCCCGCGCCCTGGCCATCGTCAACCCCAACCAGGCAGGCTGTGGGTTTCCCTCCAAGAACCTGGCCGGCGTGGGCGTTATTTTTTACCTGATGCTGGCACTGCGGGCAGAGTTTCGCCAACGCGGCGTCTACCCCGCGGACGGCGGGCCGCGGCTGGATCAACTTGCCGATCTGGTCGCATTGGGCACCGTCGCCGATGTCGTCAAGCTGGACGCCAATAACCGGCTGCTGGTGACGCAGGGCTTGCAAAAGATGCGCAGCGGACGGATGCAGGCCGGGCTGCGCGCCCTCTTTGCCGTCGCCGGGCGCGAACCGCGACTGGCCAGTGGCTTCGACCTGGGCTTTGCACTGGGTCCGCGCATCAACGCCGCAGGCCGCTTGGCCGACATGAGCATAGGCATCAACTGCCTTACCACGGACGACGAGGCACTGGCCTTGCAGTTGGCCCGCGAGCTGGACTCGATGAACCAACAACGCCGTGGGATCGAGGCCACCATGCGCGAGGAAGCGCTGGCGGCCATGGACGCGGCCAGCCCCACTATCGGCGCAACCGTCTGCGTTTACCATCCCGAATGGCACCAGGGCGTGGTCGGTTTGGTGGCATCAAGGCTGAAGGAAACCTATTGGCGTCCCACGCTGGCCTTTGCCCGCTCGGATGCCGGCGAACTGCGAGGATCCGGGCGCTCGATTCCGGACGTACATCTGCGCGATGTGCTCGACCTGGTCTCCAAACGCCACCCCGGCATTATCCTGAAGTTTGGCGGGCACGCGATGGCGGCCGGGCTGACGCTGCGCGAAGACGCCTATGAGGTGTTCCTGGAAGGTTTCGACGCTGCGGTAAAAGAGTTATGCGGACGGGCCAGTTTCGATCCCATCATCGAGACCGACGGTTCGTTGGAAAGCGGTTATGCCAATGCCGACGTGGCCGGACTGCTGCAACAGCAAGTCTGGGGCGCTGGCTTCCCAGCCCCTATTTTCAGGGATACTTTCCGTGTTCGTCAGCAACGACTGCTGAAAGAAAAACACCTGAAGCTGAATCTGGAGCGCGGACACCAACGCTTCGATGCCATCTGGTTCAACCACGCGGACGCCCTGCCCGAATACATCGATGCGGCTTACCGGCTGGACCAGAACGTCTGGAATGGCATGGTGACGGCGCAACTGATCATCGAGTACGCCTGCGCGCCAGAATAGCCGTTTCGCCGCGCCGCCCGCTCGGCAGTGTAGCCAGCAGCAGCCCAGCCAGGGCGATGGCAAAAGCGATCAGTTGGGTGCCGGTCAGCGACTCACCGAGCACCAGCACGCCCACCAGCGCGGCGCTGATGGGCAGCATCACGGTAAAGACGCCGGCACGCGAGGCAGGCACTGACTTCAGACCTGTCATCCACAGCCACACCGTCCAGACGCTGGCCGCCAGGGCATAGAAGACCAGCAGCAGCCACATATCAGCCCCGACGCTGGAAAAATCAAAGTCCAGGGCGATGTACAGGCCAAAAGGCGTCATCAACACAAAGCCCCAGAGATTGATAATGGCGCTGATGCGCTTGGGGCTAAGCACCCGTGTCAGCTTCTTGCCAATGACGGCATAGGCTCCCTCGCAAATAACCGCCCCGAACAGCAACAGGTTGCCCAGCCAGGCGCGGCTGAATCCCGCCTCGGTCGCCTGGGCGGCGGCTTGGCCCGCGCTGGAGTCAATCTGCGCAAGCGACAGCAAGCCTATGCCCAGTGCGCCGCAAACCACGGCGGCCCAGACCCGCGGCCCTATCTCTTCCTTGAGGAAGATCCAGCTCATCAAGGCCACCATCGCCGGAATGAAAGACATGATCACCCCGGCCGACACGGCACTGGTCATGCTGACGCCGGTGATCATGCAAAGCGTAAAGAGGAAGTTCCCCAGGAACGATTCCAGGAAGATCAATACACGGCTGCGTGCCGACAAGGGCTGTTCGCTTGCTGGCTTGCGCAGCCAGCGCAGCATGGCTACGCCGCCTATACCAAAACGCAGCCAGCCCAGCAGGAACACGGGCAGCACCACGGCGAGGGGTTTGGTCAGCGCCACATAGGCGCCGACCAAGGACATGCTGAGCGCCAGGCAGCCATAGGCGGCCAAGCGTTGGGAAGTACGAGTCATACCTCATTATCGCTTAGCCGCAAGCTGCAGGCAGCCGCCTGGCTTTACTGCGCTTTTTGCTGATCCATGCACCCGGGTTGAGCCTGCATCATCTGGATGGCGCCTTCCTTGATTTGCTCCGGCGTCAGGTCACGCACATGCGTGGCGACCGACCAACGATGGCCGTAAGGATCTTCCAGCACCCCATAGCGGTCGCCCCAGAACGTTTCCTGCACGGCCATGACCTCCCTGGCACCGGCTTCTACGGCCTTCTTCATGGCCGCATCGGCATCCTGCACATACAAATGAACCGTAACCGGCGTGCCCTTGAGGGTTTTCGGACTGAATGACCCCCACTGCGGAAACTCGTCCACCAGCATGATGGCCGCACCGCCTATCCGTATGCTGGCGTGCGCCAGCTTGCCGTCAGGCATGTCCATCCTGCCCTCTTCCTGCGCACCGAAAGCCTTCTGGTAGAACGCGATGGCATCGCTTGCGCCGTCGCAAACCAGGTGCGGCGTCACGGCACTCATGCCCAATGGAATAGCGCGTGTTTTTTGCTGATTGTCCGGGTCTATGTCGAACAAGGCCTTGCCGGTCTGCATATCGAACGGCGCCGAGAAGTGTTCGTGCACGATCAGCCACTCGCCGCCGATCTGGCGATAGGTGGTGGTCATGCGCATCCAGGCGCCCTGGGTTTGGCCTGCATCGTCGGTACCGCCGCAATAGACCAGGGCGTGCACGACAGCTAAGTCCTGCACCGCATGCGTGGTGGCCTCCTTGACCTCGAACATGCCCGGCCCCTGGCACATCTCCATGCAGGCCTCCCAATGCTTGCGGTAGGCTTCCTTGCCCTTGAATTGCAGCTGTTGTATTGCGTCGTAGGCGACGACATCCGTTGCGTAGTGCGCCATGATGGCATCGGTATCTTTGGCCAGAAATGCGGCTATCCAGCTGTCGAGCCGCTGCCGTACAGCGGCCTCTTCGGTCTTGCTTGCTGCGTCCATAAGTGTCTCCTCGATGGGTGGTTGAAGAATGGACTTTAGCATTTATTAGTCCTAAAAAACAACTAACAAATATGTTTTAAGGACTAATATGTTAGACTGTAACCTATGGCAATAAAACGAAGCTACGAAGACGGCTGCGCGGCCGCCCATGCACTGGACCTGGTGGGCGAACGCTGGGCGCTGCTGATCGTTCGTGAACTCTTGCTGGGTCCCAAGCGCTTTACCGACATACGGGCGGGACTGCCCACCATCAGCCCCAACGTGCTTTCCCAGCGGCTTACCGAACTGGAAGCCAGCGGCATCCTGCAGCAGCGCAAACTGCCGCCACCCACCTCCATCCGGGTGTACGAGCTGACGCCTTGGGGCGCAGAACTGGAACCGCTGGTACTGAGCCTGGCAAGATGGGGGGTGCGGTCACCGACATTCCGACGCGGCGCGGCGTTGGGCGCCGACGCGCTCATCCTGTCTTTCAAGGCCATGTTTGCGCCGGCCGCCGCCCTTAAGCAGCGTGTCACCATCGAACTGCGGGTGGCCGAAGCACCGTTTTTTGCCATTGTCGACCGCGGCAAGCTGGATGTGGGCCGCGGCCCGGCAAGCGCGCCCGACGCTGTCCTTAGCGCCGACCCGGCCACTGTGCTATCACTGGCCTATGGCAAGGCCGATCTGGACCTCATGGCCACGAGCGGCCAGGCCGAATACTTGGGCGACAAGACCGCCTTGCTGCGATTCTTCTCGTGCTTTGCATTGCCGGCCCCGGCCGGCAGCGACTAAGGTCGTGAAGACAGCACTATCCCGCTTACGATCAGGGCAAAGGCCACGGCATGGTAGACATGCGGCGACTCACCCAAAAACGCGGCAGACATCAGTGCGGCAAACAACGGCGTCAAGTTATTGAAAAAGCCCGCCGTTGTGGGCCCCACCCGCTGCACGCCCATCCCCCAACAGCGAAACGCCACGATAGCCGGCCCCACCGCCACATAAAGCAGTGCTGCGGCCAGCGGCCAGCCCCATTGGATGCTGGCATCAGTCAAGGCCCACTCGCCGGCGGCAAAGCCGCCGGACCAGACCACACCGAAAGACACCTGGGCCAAAAGAAAGGCGGCCCAGTTGGCACGCAGATGGTCGCTGCGGCTGGGCTGAATCAAGAGCCAGCTATAAAAGGCCCAAATGATGGTGGCGACAATCATGAAAATATCGCCGGCCACAAAATGCAGCTGCAACAACTGGCGCCAATCGCCCTGGCCCAGCACCACCAGCACACCCGTGACCGACAACCCGGCGCCCACGATTTGCAGCACGGCAATGCGAACACCAAAAAACAATAGCCCGACCAGTAGCATCCATACCGGCATGCTGGCGCCCACCAAGGTCACATTGATGGGTGTGGACGTGTGCAGCGCCATATACTGCAAGGTGTTGAACAGACCAACGCCCAATAGTCCCAGCAAGGCATAGCGCTTGCGATCGGCCCACAGGCCGCTACCGCGGCGAAATACCGAATAGCCCAGCGGCAGCAGCAATAGCAGCGCGATGCCCCAGCGAAAAAAGTTGAGCGTGATGGGGGGAATCAGGTCGCTCACGACCCTGCCCACTACGGCGTTGCCCGCCCATAACAGAGGGGGAACCAGCAGCAGCAAGGCAGTCGAAGGAGTTATTTTTTGCGTCATGACGGAGCAGAAATCGGACAGCGCAACGCGCGCCGGCCGCGGTCCGTATCGTAACGCATGGTGCTTAGCCGGATGATTGATCGTCCGCGAAGGGCTCAAGCAACTGATGGGCCAGGTCTACATCAGCCTCATCGACCATCAGCATCTGAGCGTTCAGGCTATTGGTGATAGGCCCCGGGTACATCGAGCTGAAAGCGCCGCCGCGCATCAGAAAGCGAACCCCATAGGCCTGCATCAAGGACACGATCACGGCCGCTTCGGATTCTGATTTTGGAGCATAGATTGGTATCATGGCTAATTGTCCAATAATTGCGCTACAAGACCATATTAGCGGTTAGCCCGCCACCTGCGTCTGACAGCGCCCCGATCCGGCTCGGAGCAGACCATCCCATGGCAGTGTTCGAAATCAATTCCATCGTCGATTCCCTGAAATCCGCACGCCAAGACTGGCGTGCCTCGCAACACCGCTCGCGTGAGCCAGGTGGCCGCGAGTTTCCTTCACCACAAGCCATCGCCGGCATTCTGGAGGACCTCAAAGGCGTGCTTTTCCCCATGCGCCTGGGGCCTCTGTGCCTGCGCCAGGAAAGCGAAGACTTCTATATCGGCCATACCTTGGATTCCGCCCTGCACGCCCTGTTGGGCCAGGTTCGGCTCGAGCTTCAGTACGAGCTACGAGAGCACAAGCTAAGCAGCAACGACATCGAACAAAAGGCCGTTGCCTGTGTGCAATCGTTCGCCAATGCCTTGCCCGAAATACGACGCATGCTGGACGCCGATGTGTTGGCGGCGTACCAAGGCGACCCTGCTGCGCGCAGCGTCGATGAAGTGCTGCTTTGCTATCCGGGTGTACTGGCAATGATCCATCATCGCATCGCCCATCAGTTCTACAACCAGGACCTGCATTTGCTGGCGCGCATGTCGTCCGAACTGGCGCACTCGCAAACGGGTATCGACATCCATCCGGGTGCACAGATCGGCCCCAGCTTCTTCATCGACCATGGCACCGGCGTCGTTATCGGCGAAACCGCCATCATCGGCAAGGGCGTGCGTATTTATCAGGCGGTCACGCTGGGGGCCAAGCGCTTTCCCACCGACGCCAACGGCAAGATCGAAAAAGGCCTGCCCCGCCACCCCATCGTTGAAGACGACGTGGTCATATACGCGGGTGCAACCATACTGGGTCGTGTCACGCTGGGGCGCGGCTGCACCATAGGCGGCAACGTATGGCTTATTAACGATGTGCCGGCCGGCGGCCATGTTACCCAGGCAGACTCGCAAGGCATGGGTACCTGCGACCCGGCCGCGGCAGTGGCAGGCGCCTGACCCAGTTTAAATAAGGTCCAGCCCCTGTAGCATGACCAGCAGAATAAGCACCGGCGAAACATAGCGCAGCAGCAGGAATAGCAGCGCTGAAAGCCTGCGGTTGGCCAAGCCGCCGCGGTTCGAAAGCTCGTCCTGCAGCTTGTCCCGGCCCCAGCTCCAGCCGACGAACAAAGCAATCATGATGCCGCCCACCGGCAGCAGCACCATGGACGAGACCCGGTCAAACAGGTCAAACATAGTCAAGCCCAATATACGGAAGTCAACCAGCACACTGCCCGACAATGCGCAGCTTGCACCGGCAATCAACAACAAAATCAGAGTGATGGCGGTCGCGCGGCGCCGCGACCACCCCAGGCGTTCGTGCAGGATGGCCACCGGCACCTCCATCAAGGACAGCATGGCCCCAATGGCGGCGATCGATGTCAGGATAAAGAAGACCACCATCAGGGCATGGCCCATGGGGATCTGCGAAAACACCGCTGGAATGGTAATGAATACCAGGGACGGCCCGACGGACGGCTCGAACCCGAAGGTGAACACGGCAGGAAAAATCGCAATACCGGCCAGCAAGGACACGGACAGGTCTGCCACCATGACGCGCAAGGCCGTTGCAGGGATGTTCTGATCGTCGCGGAAATAGCTGCCGTAGGTCATCATGGTACCCATGCCGATGGAAAGCTTGAAGAACGCCAAGCCCATGGCCGTCAGGATCACCGCCGCATCAATACGCGTAAAGTCGGGTTTGAATAAAAACGCCAGGCCCTCGGCCGCTTTATCCAACGACAAGCTGAAGCCGCACACCAGCAACAGCAGCAAAAATAGCAGCGGCATCAGCTTCTTGGTGATGGCCTCGATACCGCGCGTCACACCCAGCGTAAGAATGCCGCCGATCAGGACCAGGACTATCCATTGCCAGATCAGGGACTGCCACGGATCGCCGACCAGTGCGGCGAATGCCGCCTCGGTCACTCGGGGATCGCTACTAAGCAAACCACCCCCTGCGGCTTTGACGACATACGCGAACACCCAAGCAACCACTTGGGAATAAAACGCCAGGATCAAAAACGCCGCCAGCATGCCCGATACGCCTATCAACCACCACGGCAAGCCTGGACGCGGGGCCAATTGCTGTAAAGCGGTAATAGGATTGGCCTTGGCGCGTCGGCCCAGCGTGATCTCAGCCATCATCACGGGCAAACCGATTAACAACGTGGCCAGCAAGTAGATCAGCAGGAAGCCGGCGCCGCCGTTTTCACCGGTCAGCGAAGGGAACTTCCAGATGTTGCCCAGGCCCACAGCCGAGCCCAGGGTGGCGGCAAGCACACCAAAACGCGAAGAGAAGCCTTCACGTGACGCGGGCGCTGCCTTGGTCATAATCGAGCCCCGCCACTGTCACTGTATAAGCTAGTGGCAGTCAGGCACGTTTTGGTCCAGATAGACTTCGAAGGCAATATCGCGCACCCTTTGCTGATTCAGCTTGGCCAGATAGCTATCGGCTTTCCAAGCGGCGGCCAAACGCTTCGTTGCTGCAACCGTAGCAGCATCGTCGGCCGGCACAGCGAACACCAACGGGCTGACCGATGAGGGTCGCAACTGAGCGGAAAACTTCTTCCATTCCGGAAAGGTCAGCAACTGCTCCAGCATCACATTATCGTGCACCGCTGCGTCACAACTGCCTATGCGCAGTGCCAGCAAGGAATCCGCCGGCGCGCGCTTGACCATTTCAATAGCCCCATACTGAGACGCCATCTTGCCAACATAGCGGCTGCCTTCCGACAGACATACTGTACGCCCTTTCAGTTGCTCCCACGAGGTGATGTCGGTGTCGGTGCGCATGATGGCCATCGCACCAGCCTTGTAGCCTGTAGGAATGGTCACCAGCGTAGCAGGCAGCGACTGCTGCGGCTCCAGGGCTATCAAGCTGGCCCTGGGCGCTGCCGGGTCAGCAGCTGTAGCGGCGACCTGCGTGGTCGAAACAGCCACCAGCCGGGCCCGCATGCCCTCAGCCAGTGCTTCAGCCAGCGCCGTATCGACGGCTTCGGGCGTACGCACCTTGGTGCCACCCACGAAAGGCGGCACCACATAATGCATGCCCACTATCATGGCTTGCTTGCCGGCAAGGGCATCCTGCGCCAACACGGCCCCGCCGCCAGCAAGCGCGAGCACTGTGGCGGCCAGCAAGCTCATGCATCCAAATGGCAGTTTCGCAGCCATGTTCACCACCTTCACACGTATTGGTAACGCAACAGGCGACGCTTGAGGTTCTCCAGGATTACCTGGTCGATCAGCGTAGCCAGAATGGCGATGGTAAGAATATTGGCCATCACCCCCACCATGTCGGCGGTCTCGCCCGCATAGGCCAGCGAGCGCCCCAGGCCTTGTCCGAAACCGATCAGCATCTCGGCCGAGATCAAGGCACGCCAGGCATTGCCGAAGGCCAGCTGCGCGCCCGTAATAAGCTCGGGCATGACAGCGGGAAGATACACCCGCTTGAGCATGTCCCAGCGGCTGGCACCCATGACTCGCGCCGCCGACACATGCACATTAAGCACGCTTTCGGTCGCGTTCATGACCGACAATGCCGCCGGAAAAAACGCCGCCAGCGCAATGACGACGATGATGGGCATATTGCCAAAGCCCATCAATATCAGGAACAAGGGCACCCAGGCAATCGATGGAATCGACTGCAGGATAATGATGGCGGACTTGAGCACTTCGCGAAAGAAGAACAGCACGCCGCCGATCAGGCCAAAGCCAACGCCAAAGGCCAGTGCAGCGCCATAGCCCAGGCCCAGCCGGAACAAACTGCCATAGAGCGCATCGCGGAACTCTCCGCTTTGAACGTCGTGCCACAAGCGAACCATGACGGTCCATACATCGGGCATCAGGAAGTCGGGCAAAGACCATGCTGCCGCCTGCCAGAACAGCAGGATGGACAGTACGGCAACAAGCATGGCTATTTTTTTTCTGAAGCCGGAAATTCGAATCTGGGTGCTCATGAGGGCTTGAAAATGCAAGATGGCCGGTATGTGCCGGCCATCTTAGTAAGAAGAAATACCGTCTGACGACAGGTACGCCGCGCTGCGGATTACCCGCAAGCGCGTCATTTTATAGCTTGCGCGCTTCCTGCCATTCCAGATCGATAATCGTGCTGACATCAAAAGGCTGGCCATCGCGAGTTTTCAAGGCGCCCTGCTCTTGCATGATGTCGGCGATTTCCTGCATACGGGCGCGCTCTTCCGGCGTCAGGATCGGGCTGAAGGTCTGGCTCTTGATCGCGTCGGTAATGACCTGTTCGCGAGGCAGTTCGCCGTGCTTCAGTGTCTTGAGCGTCGGCTCGGCGATGAAGTAGCTGGCGATCAGCTTGGCGGCCTCTTCAGGCTGGTTCTGCAACAGGTCGATGGCTTCGCGCTGGGCATCCAGCGATTTCCACACGTCTTCCTTGCGGTTCTTCAGCGTGTCGCCCGAGGTAATGACGACCATGCACGGGAAGGGCCAGACCTCGCCGATCTCATAAATCTGGGTGACGGGCGCGATCAATTGTGCAATCCGTGCCTGGGGTTCGAACAGGAAGGCAGCATCAACACGCTTGCCCACCAACGACTGCACCGCCACTTGCGGGCTTACACCCATGATGGACAAATCCTTGGGCGTCAGGCCGGCATCTTTCAATACGACGCCTCGCAGCACCGTGTCGGCCGTGCTGCCTTCCTTCTGCGATGCCAGCGTGTGACCCTTCAGGCCGGCCACATCGGTGATGCCGCTGTCGTCACGCACGACGATGGCGTGGAACCCGTGCTGCGCGCCGCCGACCACCTTAAGGTCGGCACCCTTGGACGACCACGATGCCGCGTTGGTGAATCCCAACACACCGGTATCCAACTGGCCGCCCACGATTGCCTTGATCAGGTCGGTACCCGATTTGAACTCAACCAGTTCGACGTCCAGGCCATGCTTCTTGTAGTAGTCGCCCTCGTAGGCCGCAATGACTTGCGCGTCGTCCATGACGCGCAAATAACCGACCTTGAATTTTTCGGCCGCAATGGCCGGGCTGGCAATGGCGAACGCCGCCAATACCGGCAACAACAAACGTGATAACTTCATGCTTCGACTTCCTCTAATATTGCTGCGGCTTCATCTTGTTCGGCGTGTATGCCTAGCAGACCTAAAATTTCGCGCCGCATCGGGGCAAACTCCGACAAATCGTGGGTTTTTTCGTGATGGGCAAGATTGAATTCTTTCAGCACGGTGGCTGGACGCTGGCTGAAGACCAGGATGCGGTCCGCCAGGAACAGCGCTTCGTCCACGTCGTGCGTGACCAGCAAGACGGTGGGGCTGGCCTCGCGGATAAGCTCGCGCAGGGCATCCTGCAGGGTCATGCGGGTCAAGGCGTCCAGCGCCCCGAAAGGCTCGTCCAGCAATAGCGCCTTGGGATGCGAGATAAACGCCCGGGCCAGGGCTGCGCGCTGGCGCATGCCGCCCGACACCTGATGCGGATAATAATTCTCAAAGCTTTGCAGGTTGACCTTGGCCAACCATTGATGCGCCTGTTTCAGCGCGTCTTGCTTGTCGACTTTCTGGAACTCCAGCGCCAGGGCCACGTTCTGTGCCAGCGTCAGCCAAGGGTACAGGGCGTTTTCCTGAAACATCAGCGTGCGTTCGGGGTGCGGGCCGTCCAGCGGCTTACCGTCGGCCAGCATCGCCCCCGTGGTGGGCTTTTCCAGGCCCGCAGCAATATGCAACAGCGTGGACTTGCCGCAGCCCGACGGCCCGACCAGGGCGACGAGCTCGCCGTCCTGGATCTCACGACTGAAGTTCTCGATGACTTTCAGGTCCGAGAACTTCTTTTCTATATTCTGGAATGACAGCTTCATTTGCGTTCGATTTACGAATTGGTTATATCGAACTTTACTTTTCGCAGTACGTCGCCACAAGAATTTTTATGATCTTTGTTTATACGATGAAGCTATATAGCCCTTTACTTGCGTGGCGGTGGCACGAAAGGTTCGGGGCGGGTGATAGCGTGGTATTCCGGGTTGGGAATCATGTCTATCCCTATGGCCATCCGATTGGACATATTAAAGAAGCCGACCGTATCGGCCAGATCGAAGATGTCGTCAGTGCTCAGGCCTGCAGCCCGCAATTGTTCGCGGTCGGACTCCACGACTTGTTCGGGGGTCTTGGTTAGCTTCCATGCGAAGTCCAGCATGGCCCGTTGCCGCGCGTCCAGCGGCGCGACCCGGTAATTCATGACCATCATTTCGCCTAACTGTGGGTCGCCCGATAAGCTGCGCACAGCCTGCCCGTGCGCCACCAGGCAGTAATAGCAATGATTGGCACTGGAAACAACCACCGCCACCATCTCGCGTTCAAGCTTGCTCAGCCCCGAAGGCGCCAGCATAAGCTCGTTATACATCGCCATAAAGTTGCGCAGCTTGTTGGGACGCAAGCTATAGGCCGCCAGAACATTGGGGATGAAGCCCAGCTTCTCGACGCACTTCTGGAAGACTTGCTGCAGATCATCATCGAGGGTCGCCGCATCAGGCACGCCTAGCGCGGATATATAGTCGGGTTGCGGCATGGTGCCTCCTTTGTGGAATAATAAACCTGCGGCGACAGGCGCCGCAACACCATACTACGGAGGCAGCGATGACCACCAGCTTTCCAGGGTTTTCCAGTCCCGGCGCCAGCACCGAGGCGCCGCTGGAGATGCTGGCCGCTTGCCATCAGCGCATCGTAAGCCAATGCTCTACCCTTAAGCGGCTGGCCGAACACTTGCCGGTACACGGCAGCGACGCCGATGCCCGCCGCGCAGCTACCAGCCTGAAACGCTACTTCAACACCGCTGCCATCCAGCATCATGCCGACGAAGAACAAGACCTCTTTCCGGCCCTGATAGAATCCATGGCCGGATCCGATGCCGTCTGCATACGCGGCCTGACCACAGCGCTGTCCGACGAACACCGGATGCTGGAGCGGCAGTGGCGCCGTCTGGAGGTCGTGCTTGATGCGGTCGAGCGCGGCGAGGCAGCCGCCCTGCCCGCCGATGCGGTGTCGGGCTTTATAAGCTTGTACCAACGCCATATCCAGCGAGAAGAAGACGAGCTGCTGCCCATGGCGGCGCGCTTGCTTGGTGACCACGATATCGAAAACATAGGCCGCGCCATGCGTCAGCGCCGAGGCATCGCCGACATCGACTAGCAGGCGATAGCCTCGTCACAAGGCTACGACGTTAAGCGTATCGCCAAACACCTCTTGCGCCAGATCGGTCAGGCGATCGTGGTGGCTCAGGAAGATCACCTGCATCTGGCCCGACAGTGCCTTAAGCGCCCGCAGTCCGGCCAGGGCCCGCGCGTCGTCAAAGTTGACGAAGAGATCATCCGCAATGAAGGGCAACACCTGCCCTTGGTCAGCATGCAGCTCCAGCGCCGCCAGCCTCAAGGCCAGGAACAATTGATCGCGCGTGCCGTCGCTCAGGCCGGTCACGCCGACGCAGTGACCGTCGGGCCGCTGCCCTTCCAGCACCATGGGCTGCGCATCGTAGTCCACCCGCAAGCGCTCGAACGAGCCCAGGGTCAAGTCGGAAAAAATGGTGCTGGCGCGCCCCAAGAGCGGCCCTTGCTTCTCTTCGCGATATCGGTCTATGGCCCATCGCAGCAAGCGTTCGGCGCTGCGCACCTTGATATAACGTTCGGCCGCCTCGGCCATGCTGGCCAAGGCCTCTTGACGGGCGGCCTCAGCGCGCGCGGCATCGTCAGAGCCGGCTATGGCGTGCAGCTCGCGCCGCGCCTGATCCAATTGCACCGCCAACTGACTTTGCTGATCCTCCCCCGCTTCGATATCGGCTTGCAAGGCATCAAGCTGAACCAGGGTGGCAGACGGATCGGTCGCATCCATTTCGGCCTGCACCTGCTCGCGACCATAACCATCGGCCGATTGCAGTACCTGGGTCAGGATGCCGGCGGCCTTGCCGGAAAGTTCGCGATAGCGGTCGGACCTGGCAATGGCGGTCGACAACTCGCCGACCTCGGATGCACCGCCCGCTTCCATCAAGGGTCGCAGCACCGCCTGGGACTCGGCAATGGCCTGTTCGGCCGCACGAGCCTCAGTTGTCTCTCGCAACAGCGCTTCGTTCAAGCGCTGCTTTTCTTGCTGCGCCTGGCGGGCTGCGGCCAGGCGACGGGCGAGATCCTGCGCCAATTCAAAAGCAGCCTCCACCGTCAAGGCTGGCGCGTTCTGGCTCAGCAGGCCGGTCGCCACACCGACATGGTGGGCCTGGCGGATATAGTCTTGCAACTGTGCCTGCATCGCGGCTATACGATCATGACGCAACTGCCTTAGCGCTTCCAGTTTCTCGGCCAGCTCGGCGGCCACCGACAAGGCGCCTTGCACAGCAGCCGGAGCCAGCCCAGGTTCCAGACCCGCTTGTTGCAAGGCTGACTGCCAGGCCTCTTGCCATGCTTCCCATCGGGCCTGCGCCGCCTCAAGCGCCTGCCGGGCTGCGCGCCGCAAAGGCTCGGCCTCGGCAGCCTGGGCCAACCAGGTCTCGCGCCTGGCATGGGCGACGTCGGCTTGCGCCATGATGGTCTGCGCCTGCACGCGTAGCGCCGCCAAGGCGCGCGGCGCATCCTGGGCGCCGTCCACAGCTGGCGTGTGTCCCAGCGCCGAAAGAGCTTGCTCCAACGCGCCTCGGGCTTGTTCCTGTTTGAGGTGCAGCGCCTGCTGCTCCTGGCGGGCTCGCTGCCGTAACAAGGCGGCATCCAGCGCCTTGTCTTTCTGTACCAACCAGTCGGCGAGCTGGTCCAGGGCCATGCCGTCCAGGTCTAAGGCGTGGCACCGCTGCTGCCAGTGCTCGTCGAAAACTTCCAGTGTCCGCCGGCAATCACGTGCACGCTGTTGCGACTCCACCAATTTTTGCGCCTCTTGTCGCTGACGCTGTTGCAACCCATGCAGTTCGGCCTCATTGCTGGCCGTGTCGTGGCGTTCGTCAGCCAGCCGATCCGCCCTTGCCACCCGATCTTCGTAATCGGCTGCGGCGTCCGCCAAGCTTGTATCGCCCGCCTTGATGGCCCCCCATGAAGCATTGCGCACGCCTCGGGCCTCTACAACATCTTCCAGCGTAATGGGATGATGGCGTTGGCTGAACTGCGCGACATCGGCCTCGCAGCGCGCCAGCACCGCCGCCTGGTCCGTGCACATACGATCAGCAGCTCTGGTTTCCGCAAGCAGGGACAGACGCTCTGTCAGGGCCGCAGAGACGGTCTGCACCGAGGGATAAGAATGGGAACCCAGGGAATCAGGCGCCTGCCGCCATTTACCCAGGCGCCCCAGGGCCGACTCCAGGGTGGCTTCCGCCGCATCGAGCGCGTCTTGCGCTTTGCGGGCGACACCCTCCGGGTCGCCGAGGTCGGCCAGCCCTTGCATCAAAGCGCGTAGGGTCGGGCTGATCTGCGGCACCGTTGACGCTTCCAGCTTGGCCTCCAAGGCCTGGGCTTCGGTGTCGCGGGTGCTCGAAGCGGCGCGGGTTGAGGCGAGATTCTGCTGGGCGGCGGCATGCTCTTGCAACAACTGCTCAAGATGCTTGCGAGCCGGCAAGCCAGGCAAACGTGCGCGCAAGGCGTTGACGGTGTCCTCGGTGGGGTCGTCTGTCCCCGCTTGACTGGCAGCCCGCCAGCCCAACTCCTGGCTTAGTCGCAGGATCTCACGCCATAGCAGGGCCACCTCGGCCTGACAGCGCAGGATGGCAGCGGGCTGCGCACTGCACTGATGACGCAAAGCGTCCAGCGATTCAATTGCCTGGCCCTGACTCAGCAAGCGATCATCGACTTGAATCGCGGCATGCAGGGCAGTCAGCCGCTGCATCTCGCGCCCACGCATGTGTAGCATTTGCTGGGCCAGCGCCTGTGCGCGCTCGGCCTCGTGCAGGACTGCTGCGGCGTCCGCAGGCAGGTGTCGAACCTCACCCAGGGCTGTCAGCTCGCGCTCTGCTTCGAGCAACTCGAGCATGAAGGGCCGTAGCCGCCGTATGCGCTCCAGGCGGTTCTTCTCGGCGTGACGGTGCAATTGGGCATCGCGCAATGCCAGCAGCTCGGCTTCCAGCGTCGCGACGCGCTCCTGAAGCTGTGCCCATTGCTTGGTATGCACTGTTGTCGCCTTCAAGGCTGCAGTGGCCTCCTCCAGCTTGTCCCGGGCCATGTAATAAGCGCGCTTGCTGGAACGGGTGGGCGCCCACAAGGCATCAGCCTCTTGCTGGAGGGCCAACCGCACCCGGCCTAGGCTGGCCAGCCCTGCCGCGGCCTGGAACAACATCTGGCCCACGTCGTCCTGTGCACTCAGGATGCTGTTGCCGCCTTCCACCAGCCGCGGCTGATCAAGGCCGAACATCTTGTCGAAAAAGGCCTGCGTTGCCGATCCGAGAAAAGGATCCAGCGCGTGGTCGGGCAAAGGCGTGCCATCAGGCGAGCGCAAGGTATTCTTATTGCCTTTCAGGCGGATGAATTCGAGCTTTGCCTCATCGTTCTCGATAAGCGCGCCCACCCGTAATTCATTCTTGGCATGCAGGAAGTCCAACGGTGTACGCGGATGAAAGCCGTAAAGCAGATCGCCCACAGCCTTGCGCACGGTCGACTTGCCGGCCTCGTTGGCGCCGACGATCAGGTGGAAGTCGCTGGCCGACCGGGGAAACTCCAATATGCGATCAGTAAACTTGCCATAGCGCAGTAAGTCGAAACGTTGAAAGCGCATGCCCTTAATCCGCCTTGTCCAACTGTGCCATCAAGGCAGGCCCGACTTCCTGCAGCAATGCATCCAGCTCGCCCGTCCGGATGTCGGAAAACCAGGGGATGGAATCATGCAGGGCCGCAGGCGCCTTGCCCACCAAGGCAAGAAGGTCGGCCTGCAGACCGGCGCGGAAATCCGGATCGGTCTGCGCAGACTTCAAGTATTCAGCCAGGTCGTCCAAGGCTTCAACATGTTCCGACCGGGACAATGCCTGCGCGGGAGGCTGCGTTGCGAGCTGTACCTTTTCCAACCATAGCCGTTCGTTGCCGATGGCGGCAACTTGCGCCAGCACCTCGGCACGCAACTGATGCTCTAGCCCAAAAAGCTCTCCGTGCACAACGCTGGTTCCGCACACCACGACCCGCAGCGCCAGGGGCCTATCGGCGCCCTTGTCGAGCGCTATGGCGTCCAGCGCCGCGCCGATAGTGCGTACGGCGTCATTGAACGTAAGGCACGCCGAGACGTTCACCTGCACGGTTTCCCAACGCAGCACATCAACAAATATACGCTGCACGTCAACGTGCCCGAGGTCATCGCAAGACACCATGACGGCGCCCCGGGGCCCCGACTCGCGAATATGCCGGCCCTGTAAATTGCCGGGAAAGACCACGACGGCGTCGCCACGCCAGATCGCGTACTCGTGCACATGGCCCAGCGCCCAATACTGGTACCCGCGCGCTTGCAGCTCGTCCAGCGAACAGGGTGCATAAGTGGCGTGCTGCGCATTGCCTTCGAGCGCCGTATGCAGCACGCCGATATTGAACATGCCGTCTATGGGAGCGGGGTACTGCACCGCCAGGTTGTCCGTGGTGGCAGCTACTTTGAAGCTGTGTCCGTGCAGCGCCACCTTCAGTTCGTCCAGCACAAAGGTGGAGGCGCGTTCGGTGCCAAATACAAAGACGTTCTCGGGCATGAGCAGGCCGCGCGTCATGTCGTTGGCTGCATCATGATTGCCGTGAAGCAGGTAAACCGGAATGCGGGCACGATTAAGCCTGCCCATCTGCGCCACAAAATACAGGCCGGTGTTGTGGTCCTTCCAGTTGCCGTCGTACAGGTCGCCGGCAATGATCATGAAGTCGACTTGCTCGTTGATGGCCAGGTCGACCAGCGCCGTGAACGCATCCCGCGTGGCCGTCCGCAAGGCCTGCGCCGGCGCATCGGCATAAGCGCCCAACCCGGTTAGCGGGCTGTCCAGATGTATGTCGGCCGCATGGATGAATCTCACGAGTGCTGTCCTATAAACGGGGGAAACCCTTGGTCTCAATCTTAGCGTCTAATGCTATTCTAAATTTGCTTCGCGCAGGCCAGCGGCATGGCAACAGCCTGGCCGGCCACACACAAGAATCAACAGGACCGTCGATGGAAGCACCGCAACAGGACCGATTTCTCCAATTCAGCAACGTCAAGAAAACCTACGATCAGAAGACCCTGGTCGTCAAAGACTTCAACCTTGATGTCAAGCAAGGCGAATTCGTCACCCTGCTGGGGCCTTCCGGCTCGGGCAAGACCACCGTCCTGATGATGCTGGCCGGGTTCGAAAACGTCACCAGCGGCAGCATTACGGTCAACGGCCACCCCATCACAAAAACCGCTCCGTACAAACGCAACATCGGCATGGTGTTCCAGAACTACGCCTTGTTTCCGCACATGACGGTCGCCGAGAACCTGGCCTACCCGCTTACCGTGCGCAAAATGCCCAAGGCGCAAATCAAGGAGCGCGTCGATCAATACCTGAAGCTTATCGAGCTAAGCGATTTCGGCAGCCGGCACCCGGGCCAATTGTCTGGCGGCCAACGTCAGCGCGTCGCCTTGGCGCGCGCCCTGATCTTCGAGCCCACGCTGGTTCTTATGGACGAACCCCTGGGCGCCCTGGACAAGAAACTGCGCGAGCAAATGCAGTTTGAGATCACGCGTCTGCACAAGAAGCTGGGGTTCACCGTCATTTATGTCACGCACGACCAGGTCGAGGCACTGACCATGTCCAGCCGTATCGCGGTATTCAATGAAGGCGTGGTGCAGCAATATGCATCGCCCGACGACCTCTACGAGCGACCCGCCAACGCCTTTGTGGCCAACTTTATTGGCGAGAACAACCTGATCCCGGCCCAGGCCATTACCTTGACTGGCGGCAGCATGGCGGCTCGCATGGCTTGCGGCACAGAGGTCATGGCCAATAATGGCAACTGCGAGGCAGACGACCAGCACTGCATCGTGTCCATACGCCCCGAGAAGCTCAGCATCATCACGGATGGGCAGCCCGATGGCAACCGGGTGGCGGCGCATTTCGTGGCGCGTCATTACGTGGGCGACTTCATTCGTTACTACTTCAAGCTTTCCGATGGCAGCCATGTCACCATCAAAACGCTGAACGACACCAAAGCCCCCGAGTTCACAGAGGGGCAATCCGCAACCCTGGGCTGGACCGCCGGGGACTGCTACGCATTCAAAAGTCACACACACCCAGTCCGAGGAGAATAGCAATGAAAACATTCACGAAGCTGTTGGGCCCATCATTAGTGCTGGGCCTGGCCTTGGGCGCCCCTGCCCAGGCGCAGCAAACGCTTACCGTCGTGTCGTTTGGCGGTGCTTACGGCGCCGCTCAGCAGGTGCACCAGATCAATCCCTACATGGCTGAAACCGGCACCAAGATACTGTTCGAAAACTATACCGGCGGCGTGGCCGAAATCAAGGCCCAGGTCGAGGCCGGACAGATTCAATGGGATGTCGTCGATATCGAGACCATCGATCTGGAGCGCGCCTGCGCCGAAGGGCTGCTTGAAGTCATACCGCGCGACATCCTGTTGGACGGCGCCGATGGCACACCGGCTGAAGAAGATTTCATTCCGGCCGCGCTGCAAAATGAATGCGGTGTGGGCGAAATCGTCTGGAGCACGGTCTACGCCTATAACAACAAAACCATAGGCGACAAGGCACCCTCCACCATCGAAGACCTCTTCGATCTGAAGAAGTTTCCGGGCAAGCGTGCCCTGCGCAAACGTGCTCAAGTGAACCTGGAATGGGCGCTACTGGCTGACGGCGTACCCGAGGCTGACGTCTACAAAGTGCTGGCAACACCAGAAGGCCAGGCGCGCGCTTTCGCCAAACTGGACACCATCAAGAACGATATCGTCTGGTTCGACAGCTGGTCGCAAGCACCACAACTGCTCAATGACGGCGGCGCCATCATGGTGCAATCGGCCAATGGGCGCTTCTTTGACGCCATCAAGCGCGAGGGCAAGCCATTTACCATCGTCTGGGACGGCAACTTGTTCGACCTGGATGCCTGGGGCATCGTCAAGGGCACACCCAAGCTTGAAGAAGCCCTGAAGTTCGTCGCCTACACCACCAGCACCAAGGCGCTGGCCGGATTCCAGGATGTGGCCTACGGCCCTCCGCGCAAGTCTTCCATGGCTTTGGTCGACAAGGCGGTCATCGACCATCTGCCCAGCACACACGTGGACAAGGGCATCAAGGCCGATGGCATCTTCTGGGCCGATTACGGTGAAACCCTGGGCGAGAAGTAGATCGGAAAGAGCACACGTCTG